>Ga0074193_1001335_pt1 | contig 30873 bp, 26 predicted proteins | sample EPASupsiteHSE605_FD_64523 | JGI IMG/M metagenome (GOLD analysis project Ga0074193, IMG submission 64523) | Bioremediated contaminated groundwater from EPA Superfund site, New Mexico - Sample HSE6-05 | ecosystem: Environmental > Aquatic > Deep subsurface > Groundwater > Contaminated ... | reverse complement strand
GTAATGGTATCACCGATATAGTAGGGGAGTCCGCAGTTTGCATACGAAACATAGGCCCCGCGTTCAAAAAGAATGATCTCAGCCTGTTCATCCATTCTTCGCAAACGGGCTGCTACCGTAGCCCCTCCGGCTACACCTCCGATAATAAGATACTTCATATATTTATAATTTGTAATACTAATAGTTCGTAATGGAAAATAAATGGGTAAAAAAAGGGAATTAATCCCTTTTCATACATTCTGTAAGCTTTTCAAACAGACTTTCAATCTGAAGTTCGGCTGTCATCATCTGAGCTACTTTTGTTTTGCCGGTTTCAGACAATTCAAATATCATCTGACGTTTGTCTTCTTTACATATAGTTCTGTTTATTAAACCTTTGTCTTCAACCGAAGTGATAATTTTAGATACCCTCGAATTAGACAATCCGATAAAGTCGCATATCAGTCCGGCCGACTTACATTCGCCGTCTTTCAGGCAACAAAGCAGCATTGCCTCATTGATTGTAAGTTCGTACGCGTCCAGAAAATCCTTTTCGAACTGGTACAAGGTCTTATAAATATCTTTAATTACACAAATTGGTTCCATATTATTCCTATTAATTCGTTGCAAAGATAAACATATATTCTTTAATGTAATAATTCTTAGTGGAAAATATTTCAAATAATTGTTAGCTATATATAAAAAAGGGCAGTTCAACTAAATGAACTGCCCTTTTTAAGTATTAATCCGTATTAATCGCGGTTTGAAAAGTACTTCATAAACTGAGCACGTTCGTAGCGAGACGGATCGCTGATATTTTTATAATTTAACTTACCACGGAATTCTTCGATGGTTTTAATGCGCGACTGATGCATCCATTCCTCAATACAGGTAAGGATCTGCGAGATAATTTCGGATCCGTGTGTATATAAGGCGCTGGTTAGCTGTATTGCTGACGCTCCTGCAAGCAAACACTTAATCACATCTTCCCAATCGTGCACACCGGTTGAGGCGGCAATATTAATTCCCGGGATTTGTCCGCTTACGATACCAGTCCACCTCAAGGTGTCACTCAGGTCCGAATGGTTACTGAATACATTTCCCGAAACAATCTGCATCGTATTGATGTCTATATCCGGCTGGTAGTAGCGGTTAAACAACACCACAGCATCTGCACCGTTAACCTTCAAGGTGTTTACAAGTGCAGGTATGTTGGCAAAGTTCTTTCCTATTTTGATAATGATTGGAATACGAACTGTCTCCTTTACCTTACGTACAATATTCACGTACGTGGTCTGCATCTTATAATAATCGTGGGTGAGGGATGTTTCCAGGTAAAAAACGTTTAGCTCCAGAGCGTCGGCTCCGGCAAGTTCGATCTGACGGGCAAAGTCAATCCAGTTATCGGCTTTATAGCAATTGATGCTGGCAATAATTGGAATTGTACACAATTCTTTTGTTTTTTTGATAAGTTCGAGGTATTCGTTTACCTGATTCACCTTAACATATTCCTGTACATAGTCTGATGCTTCCGGGTAGTCAGAATCCTTTAAGAGGTTGGACGACTGCATTTCAATTTGCTCTTCAAAGAGTGATTTCAACACAATGGCACCTACACCAGCCTTTTCAAATTCTTTATTTCTTTCCGGATTGTTTGTCAGGCCGGAGCTTCCGGCTATTAGCGGATTACGAAGTTTTAATCCGGCATATTCAGTTTTCAAGTCAATCATGATCCCGATTTATTTTAGTTCAAGTTTACAAAGATAACCATTAATCCTAACCAAAAAACAGACAAGCTATTTAATAAGGTTAAAACTAGTAAGAGCGTTCGCCAAAAATACTGCTTCCAACGCGTATCATTGTGCTCCCTTCCGCAATGGCAAGCTTATAATCGTGGCTCATTCCCATTGAAATTTCGCGGAAGGAATCCTGGTTTGAAAAGTAGGATGCTTTTACTGTTTTAAAGAAAGTATTCAGTTTGGCAAATTCCTCACAGATTTGAGTTTCGTTGTCGGTATTGGTGGCCATTCCCATCAACCCACTTATCTCTACATGCTTACAGTTAGCAATCAGGCCACTTCCCAGCAATTCGATACACTCTTCAAAGCTAAGTCCGAATTTAGTATCTTCCCGTGCGATGTAAATCTGTAGTAAAACGCGTATGGTGCGGTTAAACCTGGCAGCCTGCTTGTCCACCTCCTGTAATAATTTAGCAGAATCAATACTGTGGATAGTATGAATAAACGGAGCAATTGTTTTTACTTTATTGCTTTGCAGATGCCCTATAAAGTGCCACTGAATATCTTTTGGCAGCACTTCCTGTTTCAAAAGCAGTTCCTGTGCTTTGTTTTCTCCAAAAACACGCTGACCGGCAGCATAGGCTTCCTGCAAAGCTTCCACAGGATGAAACTTTGAAACAGCAACAAGCGTTACCCCTTGAGGGATAGACGCTTGTAACTGTTTTATGTTAGACGATATGCTCATGTGGGTTAACGAGCCTCTTTTTTATCGTCAACAGCAAAAGGAAATACATCCATCAGCATGGTTTCGGCAACAGATCCGATGGAATAATCAGCCATAGTGCTCTTCATGCCTTCTTCCAGAACTGCAATAGCCTCTTTCAGGGTACAAGCCTGTGCAAGCATATTGACAGCAGTCTTCTTCTCCGCACCACTTTTTTCGTCAAGTGTGATGAAGTAAACCTTAAACTTAAAGAAGCGGTCGCCGGCCTCATTGAAGAAAAGCTCAGAAATCTTGGCGCGCTTGATATCAGCTACAGTGAAATCGCCTGTAATATAGGGCTGGATCTCTTCGATAATACGAGCTTCGGCTTCTGTAAACGACAAGGCATCAACCAAGTAAGGTTCCGTTACTTTCTTCTGCATCCCGTTTTCCATCATCTTCTCGTAAGTTACCTTACACTCAAACCAATTATGCATATTCAATTTTTTTATGGATTGTTTATTACTAAAACAGCACACAAAAGTAGCTGCTATCCTTAAATAATCCAACTTAAAACATGAAAAACAATTAAACTATTCCGTACACCCATATGTTATAAATATACAGTATAGTGTTTTTCATGGTATTAGATTTTTAAGATTAGTAAAGAGAATGATCATCCAATTCGTGAGAACAGGATGAATTGCATGAGATAGCAACCGGAGTTAGAAAGTTTTTATTTCTTTCCCGGTTGTTTTCGTTTGATAAAATCAAACCTCATCAATCGCATAAAGGCTTGAAAAGCACAGACGTTTGTAATCAAATATCTCTGAAGGATCAAAGAAACGATTCAATTCGATTTTTGCTGTTTCAATAGAGTCGGATGCGTGAACCATGTTTTCCTGTATACTCATGCTATAATCTCCTCTGATGGTTCCCGGTTGAGCGATTCGCCCGTTTGTAGGTCCGGATATAGTTCTTACAACCTGAACAGCATCCACGCCTTCCCAGCAACATACAATAACAGGACAAACTTCCATAGCATCTTTGATTCTACCAAAAAACGGTTTATCAAGTAAATGTGCATAATGTTCTTTTAAAATCTCATCTGTAAGCCAAATCATTTTCGCGCCTACAAGTCTTAATCCTTTTTTTTCAAACCGTGAGATGATTTCTCCAATCAAACCTCGCTGTATAGTACAAGGTTTTAGAATAACAAGTGTTCGTTCCATAACAATTTTATATTAGAATATTTAGAAGGTTAATTCTTCGCGCCAAAGATACCTTTTTTGGCTATGGTTCCAAATAGTTTGTTTAGAATTTGAGTGATAAATTTGATTTATTTTGAAGAAAGGCATGGAAATATAGCCAAAGCCGGAAAGAAAAGGTCGCGCGCAGGGCAAAAAAGACCTGTCGCGCGACCTTAAATTTGTTTATGTTTGCGGGAAGCGTTTAGGGCAGCTTCCGTACCCGATATAAATCTTATTCCTTAATCGAGTGAATGAATCACCAGACCCGAACGGAGCTTAGGCTCGAACCAGGTTGTTTTAGGAGGCATGATGTTGCCGGTGTCGGCAATGTCGATCAATTGCTTCATCGATACGGGATACAATGCCAAAGCCACACGCATTTCGCCACTGTCCACCCGTTGCTTCAATTCACCTAAACCACGAATACCGCCTACAAAATCGATACGCTTGTCGGACCGGAGATCCTTGATACCAAGAATTTCATCCAAAATAAGATTGGAAGAGATGGTTACATCCAGTACACCGATGGGGTCGTTATCGTTGTAAGTTCCCTGTTTTGCAGTAAGTGAGTACCATTTACCAGACAGATACAATGAGAAGTTGTGAAGCTGGCCGGGCTTGTAAATAGCCTCTCCTTTTTCTTCCACTACAAAGTTTTCGGCAACTTTTGCAAGAAACTCTTCGTCGGTCAGACCGTTCAGATCTTTAACCACACGGTTGTAGTCGATGATAGTAAGCTGATCAGCGGGGAAACATACAGCCATAAAATAGTTGTACTCTTCCTTACCGGTATGATTGGGATTTTGTTGAGCTTTTTCGGCACCTACCAATGCGGCCGCGGCCGAACGGTGATGACCGTCGGCAATGTACAGCGAAGGCATAGCGGCAAACAGTTCCGTGATACGGGCCATATCAGCCTCGTTGTCGATAATCCAGAACTGGTGACCAAATCCGTCGTGTGCAGCAACAAAATCATAAACCGGTGTCTCAGCCGTATATTTCTTTACCAGTGCATCCAGTTCGGCATTGTCGGGATAAGCGAAAAACACAGGTTCTATGTTAGCATTGTTTATACGTACATGCTTCATGCGGTCTTCTTCCTTGTCGCGACGGGTAAGCTCATGTTTTTTGATGTTACCCTTCATGTAGTCGTCCACAGATGCACAAACTACCAGTCCGTACTGGGTACGGCCGTTCATAGTTTGTGCATATACATAATACTGTTCTTTTTCGTCTTGTACCAACCATCCGTTTTTCTGGAACTTGGCAAAATTCTCTGCTGCCTTTTGATAAACAGCTTCATCGTGCTCATCAGTACCTACAGGAAAATCAATCTCCGGTTTGATGATGTGATACAACGATTTCTCGTTCCCTTCAGCCTCTTTGCGGGCCTCTTCAGAATTCAGTACGTCGTAAGGGCGTGAAGCCACTTGCTCAATTAAAGCCTGCGGGGGTCTAATTCCCTTAAACGGTTTAATAATTGCCATGGTTATCTTTTTTATTTATTTACCTGATATTTGCGAACTCCGTTTGCAATGAAGTCAACAATCTGCTTAGCTGCCGCAATACCAGCATTGATATTTGCTTCGGCAGTCTGGGCACCCATCTTTTTCGGAGTTCCGAAATAGCGTGCACCGTATTTTTCGGCCAATTCGGCGTCGTTGGATGGCTTGATATCGGTGAGGTAAACAAAATCCGGACGCTCTTCAAACATCTTAACCAATCCAGCCTCGTCAACCACCTCTTTACGGGCCGTGTTGACAATAGTAGCACCCTTGGGCATCTTAGACATCAGATCGAAGTTGATCGAATTCTTTGTTTCGGGAGTAGCCGGAATATGCAAAGAAACCACCTGACATTTTTCAAACAACTCTTCGGTAGAACCAAGAGCCTTTACTCCGTCGTTCTCGATGATTGCAGCCGGACAGAAAGCATCGTAAGCATATACCTTCATACCGAAACCTTTAGCGATACGTGCAACGTTGCGGCCCACGTTACCATAAGCCAGAATACCCAATTTCTTGGTAAGCAGCTCGGTACCCGATGTTCCATTGAAATGGTTACGTATTGAATATACCAACATACCGAAAACAAGCTCAGCTACAGCGTTGGCATTTTGTCCCGGAGTGTTCATTACACACACATTGTGAGCCGTGGCGGCATCCAGGTCTACGTTGTCGTATCCCGCACCAGCGCGTACCACGATCTTTAGGTTTTTGGCCGCTTCAAGTACCTCGGCATCAATAATGTCGCTACGGATAATGATTGCGTCCACATCCTTCACAGCATCAAGCAGCTGTGCTTTTTCCGTATACTTTTCAAGGAGTGCCAGTTCAAAACCGGCAGCCTCCATGATTTCACGGATTCCTTGTACAGCTACAGCTGCAAAAGGTTTATCTGTTGCAATTAATACTTTTGTCATCTTAGTGAAGTTTTTCAAATTCCTTCATTGTGGCAACAAGAGCCTCTACACTGCTTTTTGGCATTGCATTGTAGATAGATGCTCTGAAACCGCCAACCGAACGGTGACCTTTAATACCTACCATACCGGCTGCCGATGCAAATGAGTTGAACTCTGCTTCCAGTTCCTGGTATTCTTCATTCATAACAAAACAAACGTTCATGATAGAGCGGTCTTCGACAGCTGCAGTTCCTTTGAAAAGTTTGTTACGATCTATTTCATCATAAATGATAGCTGCTTTCTCAAGATTAATCTTTTCGAGCGCTGCCAAACCACCCAATTCCTTATACCATCTCAAAGTTTGCAAAGCTGCAAAAATAGGTAGTACAGGAGGAGTGTTAAACATAGATTCTTTTTTGATATGTGTACGGTAATCGAGCATGGTCGGAATCGGACGCTCTACATTGCCCAGGGCACCTTCGCGAACAATTGCCAACGTAACACCTGCCGGAGCCAGATTTTTCTGAGCGCCTGCATAAATGACATCGTATTTGGATACGTCGATGGGACGCGAGAATATGTCCGACGACATGTCTGCAACCAGCGGACAGCCAACTTCCGGGTCATAACGCATCTCTGTACCAAAGATCGTATTGTTAGTAGTAAAATGAAAATAATCAGAATCCGGCGAAACGGTGAAGTTTTTGGGAATAAAAGAGTAATTTGAATCCTTCGAGGAGGCGACAACTTCTACGTTGCCAAAGAATTTAGCCTCTTTGATCGCATTTGATGCCCAGGTGCCAGTGTCTAAATAAGACGCTTTTTTGTTTAACAAGTTAAACGGTACCATACAGAACTGTAAACTTGCCCCACCGCCCAGGAATACAACTTCGTAGCCAGCCGGAACATCCAACAATTCTTTAATAAGTGCACGTGCTTCGTCGCTTACGGCCACAAACTCTTTGCTTCTATGCGAGACTTCAAGAATCGATAACCCGGTGCCTGCGAAATTTTCGACAGCTGCGGCTGTGTTCTTGATTGTGTACTCGCTCAGAATAGAGGGGCCAGCATAAAAATTGTGCTTTTTCATACCATTGTTTTTTAATATTATTTTATAGAAAGTAACATTCTTCGTTATTTAGAGCCGCGAAAGTACTGCTTTTTTTGAAATCAACCATCTAAATTTATGAAAATTGTTCTTCAAAATGCGTTTTCTTGTAACAATACTCAAGTAAAACCAGTGGAAAAGGTAACAGAATAATACTAAAACCTGTCTCCCCATAAGCTTTTCATATATTGGATAAGTTTGTTTTCCGACGCATTTGATTGGCCAATCCAAAGCCTTTCGTTCTCTACTTCGTGGGGAAGATAGGCCTGTCTTACGAAGTGACCGTCGTAATCGTGGGCATATTTGTACTCTTTCCCGTAATTCAATTCGGACATCAGTTTGGTGGGGGCATTGCGCAGATGAAGGGGTACAGGCAGATTGCCCGTACGATTTACAAGAGCCAGGGCCTCGTCTATGGCCAGATAGGCCGAATTGCTTTTTGCACTGCAGGCAAGATAGACCGTTGTTTCGGCCAGAATAATCCGTCCTTCGGGCCATCCTATCTTCTTAAGTGCATCAAAACATGCATTTGCCAGTAATAAGGCATTTGGGTTTGCCAGTCCGATGTCTTCCGCAGCCGATATAACCAACCGGCGGGCAATAAATTCAGGATCTTCGCCACCGGCTACCATGCGTGCCAGCCAGTAAATGGCAGCGTCGGGGTCGCTACCCCGGATCGACTTAATAAATGCCGAGATAATATCGTAATGCATTTCGCCGCCTTTGTCGTACGCCGCCGGATTTTCCTGCAGCCGTTCAACCACAGCCTCGTCGGTCACCTCAATCACTTCAGCCTCGTTGGCCGAAACCAGCAAATCTATTATATTAAGTAGTTTTCGGGCGTCTCCTCCTGAAAAACGAAGTAAGGCATCCGTCTCCTTTATTTCAAATTTCTTTTCCTTCAATAGTATATCCTCAGTAATTGCCTTGTGCATCAGAGAAAGGAGATCTTCCTTATCCAACGATTTGAGCACATAAACCTGGCAGCGCGAGAGTAGGGGACGAATCACTTCGAAGGAGGGATTTTCGGTAGTGGCACCTATCAGTGTAACCACACCGGTCTCAACCGCGTGAAGCAGCGAATCCTGCTGAGACTTGCTGAATCTGTGAATCTCGTCGATAAACAGAATGGGCGATACCGTATTGAAAAACCGGTTGCTTTTAGCCTTGTCAATAACCTCGCGCACATCCTTTACGCCAGAACTGATGGCACTTAACGTATAAAAAGGAGCTTCCAGGCGCGAAGCGATAATCTGAGCCAGTGTTGTTTTCCCCACACCCGGCGGACCCCAAAGAATAAATGACGGAATACGTCCGGATTCAATCATTTTACGCAATACCGCACCTTGTCCGACCAAGTGTTTTTGTCCCACATAGTCGTCCAACGTTCTGGGTCGCATACGTTCTGCCAACGGTTGATTCATGCTCACAAAATTGGGATTTTAAATTTACTTATCAAAACAACTCACCGTTAAAAAACAAGCAACAAATGCACATATGTTTTTTAACGGTGGTAATATAGGGTAGGATATAGGTAGCATACCTATATTCAGATCCGATGAATCGTTATCAGCGATTGTGGTACATCTGTTCGTAGTACTTCAGGTAATCGCCGCCGGTAATTTCTTCAACCCACGACTGATTTTCAAGATACCAGCGGATTGTCTTTACAATGCCAACTTCGAAGGAAGTTTCAGGCAACCAACCCAGTTCGGTGCTGATTTTAGTAGGATCGATTGCATAACGCTGGTCGTGACCTAAACGATCTTTTACAAAGGTAATCAGGTCGTAGTTTATCCAGCTGACCGAGATTTCGCCGTTTGTATCCAACTCCTGTTTCTTAAGTACCTTGCGGAAGCGAGGCTCCTCAGTCATCAGTTGGCGAATCGTATCAATGGTTAGCTTTACGATTTCTATGTTCTGCTTCTCGTTATGTCCGCCTACATTATATACTTCGCCCACACGACCTTTGCGTACAACCGCATCAATCGCCTTGCAATGATCTTCCACATATAACCAGTCGCGTACATTGGTACCATCTCCATATACCGGAAGAGACTTGCCTTCCAGAATGTTCTTTATAATGAGCGGAATCAATTTTTCGGGGAAATGATAAGGACCGTAGTTATTTGAGCAGCGGGTGATACTCACCGGCATTTTGAAAGTTTCGAAATAAGCCTTTACAAACAAGTCGGCACTCGTTTTAGAGGCACTATACGGACTGCGGGGGTCAAGAGGAGTAGTTTCATGGAAATACCCTTCGGCACCCAAACTGCCATACACCTCGTCGGTTGACACCTGATGGAATCTCACCCCTTCACGCCACGTAGGATAACCCTGTTCGTCCTTACCTGTAACCCAGGCACGGCGTGCTGCATCCAGTAGATTCTGAGTTCCCAGAATATTTACCTTCAGGAAAAGCTGCGGATTTTCGATGCTACGATCAACGTGACTCTCTGCGGCGAAGTTTACTACGTAATCAAACTTGTATTTGTCAAACAAGCTATCGGCCAATTCTTTGTCGCAGATATCCCCTTTCACAAATTCACAACGATCCCCATCAATATCTCCGGCAATCGTACCCAGGTTTCCTGCGTAGGTAAGTAAATCCAGCACCACAATCTTGCAATCGGTATAGGTTGCAAGCATATACTTAACATAGTTAGCTCCAATAAAACCGGCAGCACCGGTAACGAGGTAAGTTTTCATTGTTTATCGTTGATGTATATTAGTAAATATAATTAATGTCGGCTTCCGCCAGCAGCGGTGCATTTTTATCTTTTTCAGAGAGGATAACATTTTCCGGATCTGTAATCTGCCAGTCAATCCCAATTTGCGGATCATCAAAACGCAGACTACGTTCGTGCGATGGCATATACGGATTATCCACTTTATAGGTAAAAACAGCCCTTTCGCTAAGAACATGAAAGCCGTGGGCAAACCCCTGCGGAATATAGAACTGGCGTTTGTTTTGTCCGGATAGCTCTACAGCCATATACTTTCCGAAAGTGGGCGACCCTTTCCGTAAGTCAACCGCCACATCAAGTACCGTGCCTTCAATCACCCGCACCAGTTTGGCCTGCGAGTAAGGAGCCAGCTGATAATGCAAACCACGCAACACTCCACGGGAAGAGCCTGATTCATTTTCCTGAATAAAGTCTACCTTCCCCACGTTCTGATTAAAAACCTCCTGTTTAAACGATTCCATAAAGTAACCTCTCGAATCGGAAAGAACTTTCGGCTCAATAATCCACAACCCTGCTATTTCTGTCTGTATATATTTCATTCTGTATTTTCTGAAATAAAAAACAAAGTAAATCATTTTTGCCAACATGTGCAATAAAATATTTTCTTAACAAAAGTTGACCTAACTCTTGCAAGATTCAAAAAGATTGCCTTACTTTGCACTCGCAATTCGGGAGAGACTTGCATTAATGTAATGATCCACCATTTGCAATGAATGGTTCCTTGGCCGAGTGGCTAGGCACCGGTCTGCAAAACCGTTTACGGCGGTTCGAATCCGCCAGGAACCTCAAAAGCCTCATTCTCACGAATGGGGCTTTTTTTATTTAGTTCAAATTCAATCACTTATATTTTCATTTTTGGAGCCTTAGGGATCAACGTAAAAAGTTGAGGGGTTTACGTTATGCATATAATTTACATACTCTAAATAAAAAGAAAGCTTTGTCCTTTACACCTCTAAATACCCTTCTAAAAGCATTAATCTTCGCGTTGAAAAATTCACTGGCTGCATTAGTTGCCCTGTTATGAAAGAAATTTACAATTTCCAGATAATGGGATTGAATTGTTCTGACAATAGTTCCAAAAGAAAGGAATCCGGATCTATCTACCTGATCATACCATCTGGCAAACTTGATCAGTGCCAGATCAACATGCCTTTTTTCTCATTGAATTATTATGTTTTGAAACAGAAATTCCACAGAAACTCGTGCTTCAAAACAGCTTTAGATGCTGTTTTAAATATAAATTCAAAGTTGTATAGACATTTTTTATACATTTGCCGGAGATTAACTTCCATTTAATAAATGATTACCCCACTAGACATTAATTCGGAAAAAGAAATTGAGACGTTTTATACTTCTTGCCATAAGCGATTCGTTAGATATGCCCTGTATTATGTGAACGATTTGCATACGGCCGAAGATATGACCCATGATGCTCTGCTTTATTATTGGGAACACAAGGAACAACTAACGGAAGAGATAGATGTGTTGGGGTATATTCTGCTTTCCGTTAAAAATAAATGCCTGAACTACCTGAAGCATTTGCAGGTAGAATACGAGTATAATCGTAAACAGGCCGATCTAAGAGAGTGGGAGATTAGACGTGAAAGATGTGTGGAACTGATGGGGTCTGGTTTCCGTTTTGATGATATCAAACGCTGGAAGAAAGGATCTTATCTGAGTTTGCAACCCGTAGGCGTCAAGATTAACAATATAGAGGATTATAATAGTGAGGCTTTGGCAAACAGTCTTTACAACGGAGTTGGGCAATTTCGCTATAAGAATTGCGTTACTTATATCGAAAAGCCTAATCCGGGCTGGACAGATAAATGCTATCTCTATCCTATACCTTTAAAACAAACAGTATTAAATCCTAACCTAGTTCAGAATCTGGGTTGGTAACAGGTTTTATCAGGGAATGTATCAGAAGCTATATAAAAAGGCTTTTTGATACATTTCCTTTTTTTATTTTAACATCATGAAAAAAATTATTTTAACAACAGGCGGTATTTTTCTTTCCATCCTGTCTTCCCAGTCTCAACAGTCAATTAATCAACCTAATATTATTTTGATTATGGCTGATGATTTGGGCTGGGGTGATGTAGGTTTCAACGGAAATAAGGTAATCAGAACGCCGGTTTTGGACGGACTAGCTTCCAAAGGAGTGAAGATGGAACGGTTCTATTCGGCAGGTCCATTGTCGTCTCCAACCCGGGCAAGTGTACTTACAGGGCGTAACCCTTTCAGAACAGGGGTATTTTCGGCCAATGAAGGTATTCTGCGTCCCGAAGAGATCACATTGCCAGAGTTGTTAAAGACTGCCGGTTATCAGACAGGTCATTTCGGTAAATGGCATCTGGGCACACTTACAGCAACAGAGATGGATGCCAACAGAGGACGTCCGGAAAACAAACACTTATACAATCCTCCGGTGTTGCATGGTTATGATGTAGCTTTTGTAACGGAGTCGAAAGTCCCCACATTCGATCCGATGGTCAAACCCCGCGAAAATGATGGGCAATTCTGGGATTACCTACAGGAGAAAGAGGCCGCTTTGTCTTATGGAACTGCTTACTGGGATATAAACGGAAACAGGGAATCGGAAGGACTGACAGGAGACGACAGCCGGATTATTATCGATCGTGTTTTGCCTTTTATCGATCGTTCGGTTGCTGAGAAGAAGCCTTTCTTCAGTGTTGTATGGTTCCATACCCCCCACCTGCCTTGTGTGGCCGGTCCAGAACATGCTGCCTTATACCGGAACTATCCTTTGAAAGAAAGAAATTATTATGGCTGCATTACTGCAATGGACGAACAGATAGGCCGCCTTGTCTCTTTTTTAAAAAGTATGAAGGTGTATGAAAATACGATTATACTGTTTTGTAGCGACAACGGACCTGAACTAAATACGCCTGGTACGGCAGGAGCCTATAAAGGAAAAAAACGTTCTTTGCACGAAGGTGGAATAAGAGTTCCAGCTTTTATGGTCTGGCCGGATCAGATAAAAAAACCTCAGGTATTGAAGGAGCCTTGCTCTACATCCGATTATCTACCATCATTATTGGATATGGCTGGAATAACTTACACCAACGGACGTGAGTTGGATGGAGAGTCTTTCTGGCCGTTGGTAATAGGAAAGTCACAGATTAGAAAGAAAGAACTTGTATTTTGTTCGGGGCATCAGGGGGTCGTGATGGAAAGTGATTATAAGTTATACTATTCAGAAGGTAAGAGTGAATTGTACAATATAGAAAATGATCCGTATGAAAAATGTAATCTGGCAGAACAATTTCCATCCATCGTTGATCGATTATTTAAGACTTTGTCAGCACGGATGAAGAGTTACGAAAACTCATTCTCTGGAAAAGAATATGGTCGTGAGTCTTATGATAAAGTAGTACAAGAGTGGTGGAATATAATGAAATAGAAACATGAGTCTATGTTGTAAACTAATATGTATTAATCTTATTGCCTTGCTTGATAGTTTTCGGGAAGCAAGTGTTGTTCTCTGTTATATTCCATCAGATGCAACAAATGCTCATTTAGTATATCTCTTTGGACAGAAGTCGCTAGCAGAGATTAAAATAGAAAATTTAATATATAATTAATAAATATAAAACAAAATGAAACATACACTTTCTATGTTGATGGTAGGTGTCACCTTTCCCGTATGGGCGCAGTCTGCTGATCCCACAAACTTTATAGTGATTAATCTTGATGATGTAGGGTATGGCGACTTCTCTTTCAACGGAGCCATTGGTTATGAGACGCCCAACATCGACCAGATGGCAGCAGAAGGGATGCGCTTTACTCACTTTCTGGTGGGACAACCTATCAGCGGTGCTTCCCGTGCCGGACTACTTACTGGATGTTACCCGAACCGTATCGGTTTTGCCGGTGCTCCGGGCCCAAACAGCCCGTATGGTATTCATGAAAACGAGATTACCTTGGGCGAATTGGTGAAGCAGAAGGGTTACAGGACCGCTATCTTTGGAAAATGGCATTTAGGTGATGCCCCTCAGTTCCTTCCTTTGCAGAATGGGTTTGATGAGTATTATGGATTACCCTACTCGAATGATATGTGGCCTTATCATCCTCAGCAAGGAGAAGTATTTAACTTTCCCAATTTGCCCACCATTGACGGTAATAAAGTTTCTGGTTATAACACTGACCAGACAAGATTTACGACAGACTATACTACTCGTACCGTCGACTTTATCAGGAAAAACAAGAACAAACCTTTCTTAATCTATCTGGCGCATTCAATGCCGCACGTACCACTGGCTGTTTCAGACAAATTTAAGGGAAAGAGTGAGCAGGGTCTTTACGGTGATGTGATGATGGAGATTGACTGGAGTGTAGGAGAAGTCCTGAAAGCCCTCCGTGAAGAGGGTCTGGAAGAAAAAACATTGGTTGTGCTAACCTCCGACAACGGTCCTTGGGCAAACTATGGCAACCATGCCGGTTCAACCGGCGGATTGAGAGAAGCAAAAGCGACTACTTTTGATGGTGGTAATCGTGTCCCCTGTTTGATGTATTGGAAAGGACAGATTAAACCAGGAACAAGCTGCAATAAGCTTACTTCAAACATCGACCTTTTCCCGACGATTGCTGAGATCAGCCATGCACCACTTCCAGCGCATAAGATCGACGGGGTCAGTCTACTGCCTCTGATCAAAGGAGATAAGCATGCCAACCCGCGTACCTCTTTCGTCTATTATTTCAATCAGAACGATCTTGAAGCTGTCACCGATGGAACATTTAAGCTAATCTTCCCTCACAAGCATGCCACATACGAAGAGTATGTACCAGGTAACGACGGACAGCCGGGTAATTTGACTATAAAAGAAATCCGTAAGGCAGTGCTCTACGACCTGCGTCGTGATCCAGGAGAGCGTTATGATTTAATTTCTCAGTATCCAACAGTTGTGCAACGCCTGATGAAAATTGCTGATGATATGCGTATTGATCTGGGTGACAACTTAACCCGCCGTAAACCTACTGGACAGCGTCAGCATGGTTTAATCAATAAAAAGCAATAATTATATGGAGCGCTTGAAAGACATATTTTGAACCAGGGCTGGTCTGTTATCGGTCCTGCTTCCAGTTTGCGGATCAGCTTTAGAAAATTTACTGGCGGCGAATGAAGATCGTCCAAACGTCCTCTTTATTCTCTCATACGGTCATACGGCTCAGGCATGGAGGATATATGGGGGCGTGCTGGTATCTCATTCTCGTATTTCCATTCAAAAAGCCAAGATGTAGTTTTCAAGGATAACTTTAAATTATTGAAAACAGGCGATCCGGATGGTAAATATTATATGCTAGACATCTATGGTTTTTTATTCAGGTAGAGAGTGAATTGATTTGAGAAATAGGGTGGGTAAGTAAAAAAACAATACAGCTCTGGGCTATATTTGATAAGAATAAAAAAAGCAATAATTTCGGATGTAGAAATGATATAATATATTATGATATGTCATTATTCAAATCTTTTTATACCATAGTAAGGGGAAAATAATTAGTATAAAATAAATGCTATTTATGTATTTAATAAGTAACTTTACTTTTTTAAACCTAATTAAATCAAATCCAACTTATTATGAAACGACTGTTTGTTATTTTATCCGGCTTGTTTCTTACGCTGTCAGCAAGTGGACAGGATTTGCCGGCTGCCTGGGAAGAACTTACTTCACCTGATTTTGTAAAGGCAACTCAGAAATCCGAAGGTGTTTGCATAATTCCAATGGGAGTAATAGAGAAACATGGTCCACATCTACCTTTGGGAACCGATGTGTTTACAGCAAGAGCAATAAGCTTAAAGTCGGCATCTACGGAATACTGTATCGTTTATCCTTTTTATTTTGCCGGACAAATTTTTGAAGCTAAGCAACAACCCGGAACAATTGCCTACAGTCCGGAACTGCTTTACAAGATGCTTGATGAAACCTGTAAAGAGATAGCCAGAAATGGTATTAAGAAGATACTCCTTGTAAATGGTCACGGCGGTAATACGAACTTTCTTCAATATTTCTGTCAGTCTCAGCTAGCAGAAGCAAAGGACTATGCAGTTTACCTTTTCACCCCTTCGGTTGATGCCGCAACCAGAACTAAAATAACTTCTATGCGTAAAAGCGCTACCGGAGGACATGCAGATGAAGAAGAATCGAGTGTAATGATGCTTATTAAACCAGATCTGGTAAAAAAAGAACAGGCCGCCAGTCAGTCGGGTGTCGACCAGAATCGGTTACAATTACCCAATGCCTATACAGCTATCTGGTGGTATGCGAAATACCCCAATCATTATGCGGGAGACGCTAAAGATGCGGATGCAGAATTAGGAAAGGTAATCTTTGATCAGCATTGTAAACAGCTTTCGGAAGTGATAAAAGCCGTTAAAGCGGACAAAGTTACCCAGAAGCTGCAAAACGATTTCTATCAAGAATCTGCTTCACCTCAGGCTACGAAGGTAAAGCCTTAAAGATTAGGAAAGTATATTTTTTTCAATTAGTATAGGAACGCCAAGCAGTTAGCTGGATTGACCCAATACCAGGCAGAAAAACAATTCTGCCTGGTATATAAGTTATTCTAATTCTACAATATCATCAATTTTAATGATATCATTAAGGATTGATATTTTTAAAGGGATAATTACACAATGTTGATCGTATAAATTATAGTAAGATACAGCATACCAGTCACCTTCAATGTGTTTTACAGTCAATGATTTTACTCCTGTTTGATCAAAATCTTGAGCATAAATAACCAAATCATAACCATTTGTTTGAGCAACTCTATTCTTTTTGTCAATCAATTTATTCGTCAAATATTGTGTAACAAGTTTATCTCCAGTAGTTTTATCTATACCTTTATCGATCCAAGTACAATAGGCAACATAGAAGTTCTTAATATGTCTTTCTACTTCTTTTATTTTATCTGATTGTTGATTCTCTAGTATAATCCTACTATCAGATGTTTCCGAAGATATATTGTTGAAAATCAAGAATGTGGCAAGAAAAAGTAATAATATTCTTTTCATAATGTAATTATTGTGTTCGTAAAATTGTAATTTTGAGCGCGACTATTTCTATATGCCGAACCTCTATATTAACGAATATATAGATATTTGTAAGGATGTTCTTTCTGAATTTGAAACAAAGTTAAGCAAAAGCTTCAAAGTTTAATCATTGAAATACATCAAGAAATAAATGAATGATAAAATATTGAAAATTCTTGAAAACAGGAATATTAAACCTACCTCCAATCGTCTGCTGGTTTTAAAAGCCATGTTAAACTTTGATTGGGCATTTACCTTGGCTGATTTGGAAAATGAATTAATAAGCGTTGATAAATCTACTATTTCGCGTACCATTCATCTATTTCGCCATCAACAATTAATACATAGTTTTGATGATGGTTCGGGATCTGTAAAATATGCTGTATGCAATACTGAATGTAATTGCAGCTTAGACGAATTGCATGCACACTTTTATTGTAATTATTGTAAAAAAGCATTTTGTCTGAATAACATCCATATCCCACAATTCGATTTGCCTCCGGATGTTGAAATTGAGGGTGTGAATCTGGTTATTAAAGGTTTTTGCGGAAAATGTAGTAAAATTGCAACTTAGTTGCAGAATCTTAATTGTATCTTTGCATAGTTAAAGGTTGAAAATAGTTTGAAAAAGAATTTATCCATATCATTCATCTCTCTATCAACGATGCTGTTGTTGTTGCTTACTTTTGTACCGCATCATCATCATCATGGTATCGCCTGTGTGATTATGGAACATTGTGAACTTGATAATGCTGTAAACGATAAGCATACCAGCCACAATGACGCGTCAGATAAAGGGCAAAAAGGGCAATCTTGTGTGGCGGAGCTCGAATACATTGCTTCTACATCCGATAAAGAAGCAAATTGTACGGTTTCGTGCGAAAATCACCACCATACACACTTTTATCCTATCTTTTTCCTTGTTGCTGATTTTTTGATTTACAATACCGACTACTCCGGGATTCTCAAATCCGAATGGGGAGAATATCTTTTATGTTACAAATCTGCTGAAACAAGCAGCTTCCTCAATCTTAGGGCACCTCCTGCTCTTATTTCTTGAATTATTGACCATTCCTGGACAATAGTTACTTCTGAATTTAATTTAGGAGTTCGCTATCTATTCCGTATTTTTTACTAATCAAGGATAATATCTCGTTTACGACCTATATAACAGGCTGTAACCGGAGTTTCCCATATTCAACAATTCAATATTAAAATGAAAACGTATATATCATTTGTAACCATTATAGCCGTGATATTCTTCACTGCCTGTAATCAGGGAAAGGAAGAACATAATGAAGATTCTAAAGGTATTCACACCCATGCAGAGGGAGAAAGCCATAATCATTCTGAAGATGACGGACACGACCATGCCAAAGGCGAGAGTAATCATACCGACGAAATTTCCTTTACCAAAACCCAAGCCGATGCTGTTGGCTTAATTGTTGAGACAGTATCTCCGGGTGCATTTCAGCAGGTTATCAAAACAAGCGGACAAATACAAGCTTCGCAAGGTGATGAGGCCACGATAGTATCAACGTCCAACGGTATTGTATCTTTTTCCAATCGATCTATTACAGAAGGGGCAGCTGTTAGATCTGGTGAGGCTATTGTAACAGTTTCAGCAAAAAATCTGTTAGAAGGTGATCCTGCAACCAAAGTAAAAATTGTTTACGAAACCGCTCAAAAAGAGTTTTCACGTGCCGAAAAATTGATAAAAGATAATATCATTTCTGCTAAAGAATACGAACAAATCCGTTTACGTTATGAAACTGCCAAAACTGCTTACGAAGCACAGGCAGCGAATATCACCTCAAGTGGTGTACGGGTTACATCACCTATAAGCGGTTTCATCAAGAATCGTTTGGTAAGCCAGGGTGACTATGTGTCGGTAGGTCAACCCATCGCTACTGTTTCGCAGAATAAACGCCTTCAATTGCGTGCGGAGGTATCAGAAAACTATTACAAATCGCTGAAAAATATAGGTGGTGCTAATTTTCAGACATCATACGACAATGAGGTGTATAAACTTTCTGATCTGAACGGACGTTTGCTGTCGTTTGGTAAAGCATCAGGCGGACAATCATTCTATATCCCGGTAACGTTTGAATTTGATAATATCGGCGATATCATTCCAGGTTCATTCGTATCGGTATATTTACTTTCTAACCCTCTGGAGAATGTAATTTCTGTCCCGGTATCGGCTTTAACTGAAGAGCAGGGATTGAATTTCGTTTATCTGCAATTGGATGAAGAGGGGTATAAAAAACAAGAGGTAACCCTTGGACAAAGTAATGGAGACAGAGTACAAGTGCTTTCCGGCCTAAAAGCGGGCGACAAGGTAGTAACCAAAGGTGTTTATCAAGTCAAATTAGCTGCCGTTTCGTCTATCATGCCAGAAGGACATAGTCATTAACTCCTAAAATGAATTTTATGCTAAACAAGATAATAAAATTTTCGCTTAACAACCGGATGGTTGTGCTGGTAGCATCCCTGCTGTTGATGATAGTGGGAACTTATACTGCTACCAATATGGAAGTTGATGTATTTCCTGATCTAAATGCCCCAACCGTAGTTATAATGACTGAAGCCAAAGGTATGGCACCCGAAGAGGTAGAGCGTTTGGTTAGTTTCCCGGTAGAAACTGCTGTAAACGGAGCAACTGATGTGCGTCGTGTACGTTCATCGTCTACCACCGGGTTTTCAATTGTGTGGGTCGAATTTAACTGGGGAACGGATATTTACCGTGCCCGCCAAATCGTTTCCGAAAAATTGGCCGTTGTTAAAGATGCTTTACCTTCTAATGTGGGTAATCCTACCTTAGGTCCGCAATCGTCCATTTTGGGCGAATTAATGATTATAGGGTTGACGGCTGATACTACATCTTTGCAGGATTTGCGTACGTTGGCAGACTGGACTATACGTCCGCGGCTGCTTTCTACCGGGGGAGTGGCACAGGTAACCGTACTAGGCGGCGATATCAAGGAATACCAAATTTTGCTCAATCCTGAAAAGATGAAGCACTACGGTATTGGCCTGGATGAAGTAATAAAGGCAGTAAAGGAAATGAATCAGAATGCTTCGGGGGGAGTACTGTATGAATACGGAAACGAATATATAATCCGTGGTTTACTCTCCACAAACAATATTGCTGCTTTGGGTGCAACTGTTGTCAAAAGTATGGACGATGTACCCGTGTTGCTTGAAAACATTGCACAGGTAAAAATTGGCAATAAAGCTCCCAAGTTAGGTATCGCTTCAGAAAAAGGAAAAGCTGCTGTATTGATAACTGTTACCAAACAACCGGCTACCAGCACAATCGAACTGACAAATAAGCTGGATCAATCGCTGGCCGAACTTAAAACTACATTTCCCTCGGATGTGAAACTATCCACGGATATTTTCCGCCAGGCACGTTTTATAGATAATTCTATCGGTAATGTCCAGAAATCGCTCTACGAAGGAGGAATATTTGTTGTTATCGTTCTATTTATTTTTCTTATGAACGTTCGTACAACCATTATTTCATTAATAACGATTCCTCTTTCGTTGGTTGCTTCGATTTTGGCACTTAAATTAATGGGACTAACCATCAATACCATGAGTTTGGGTGGTATGGCCATTGCTATTGGTTCGTTGGTTGACGATGCCATTGTAGATGTAGAAAATGTTTTTAAACGATTGCGTGAAAACAGGCAGAAACCGAGGGACGAGCAAAAAACTGTGATGACAGTGGTCTTTGAGGCTTCAAAGGAGGTTAGGATGCCAATATTAAACTCTACTCTCATTATTATTGCCAGCTTTGTTCCACTATTCTTCCTTTCAGGAATGGAAGGCCGCATGTTGGCTCCACTTGGTATTGCGTTTATCGTGGCGTTGATTGCATCGACAGTGGTGGCGTTGACGCTGACTCCCGTTCTATGTAGTTATCTGTTGGGTAAGCCAAAGAAAAATAACAATAAACCCGAAAGCGAGCCTTATGTAGTGCGTAAACTGAAAAGCGTATATGGAAAAGCATTGAAGTGGACGCTTAACCATCGGAAATTAGTGCTTGGCGGAACGGGAGTGGTGTTGGTGGCAACGGTTGTTATATTCTTTACATTGGGACGCAGTTTTCTCCCGCCGTTTAACGAAGGTTCGTTTACAATCAATATTAGTACGCTTCCCGGTATTTCGTTGGAGGAATCAGATAAGATGGGACGTATCGCCGAAAACATATTGTTGTCTATTCCCGAAATACAAACTGTAGGGAGAAAGACGGGGCGTGCCGAATTGGACGAACATGCTTTGGGTGTGAATGTATCGGAAATAGAAGCCCCTTTTGTACTTAAAAAACGTTCGAAAGATGAAGTATTAGCCGAAATTCGTGAAAAACTTAAAGTCTTGTCGGGTGTGAATATTGAAATTGGGCAACCTATTTCACACCGTATTGATGCGATGCTGTCTGGTACACGGGCCAACATTGCCATTAAACTTTTTGGAACAGACTTGAATAAAATGTTCACAATAGGCAATCAAATCAAAGCGTCTATTCAGGATGTGGAAGGTGTTGCCGACCTTAATGTGGAACAGCAAGTGGAACGTCCGCAATTAAAAATAGAACCCAAGCGTGAAATGTTGGCCAAATACGGTATTACACCTCCTGAATTTGCTGAGATTGTTAATGTAATGTTGGCTGGAGAAGTAGTTTCGCAGGTATATGAAGGCAACAAATCGTTTGATCTAACGCTGAAAGCAAACGATGATTATCGTGCAACTACAGAACGTATCCGCAACCTGATTGTTGATGCCGGTGGACGGAAAATTCCGTTTAGTTTTATTGCCGAAATCTCTTCATCCACAGGCCCCAATACAATTAACCGTGAAAATGTGGCGAGAAAAATCGTTATTTCTGCCAATGTTGCCGGGCGTGATTTACGGGGTGTGGTAAACGATATGCAGAAGAAAATAAATTCGGAAATAAAATTGCCCGAAGGTTATCATATTGAATATGGCGGACAGTTCGAGAGTGAACAGGCGGCGTCTCGTATTTTACTTATTACTTCCATTTTTTCTATCATGGTTATATTCATGCTGTTGTTTGCTCAGTTCAGAAGTGTTACCCAATCGGCAGTCATCCTGTTGAACCTTCCATTGGCACTTATCGGAGGCGTGTTTACTATCTTTTTAACTGACGGTGTTATCAGTATTCCTGCAATTATTGGGTTTATATCACTGTTCGGTATCGCCACGCGTAATGGCATGTTGCTTATTTCGCACTATAACGATCTTCAAAATGATGGAATGTCGGCATTTGAAAGCATAATGCATGGTTCGCTTGACCGTTTGAATCCGATTTTGATGACTGCGCTAAGTTCGGGATTAGCTCTTATTCCATTAGCATTAGGTGGAGATTTACCGGGTAACGAAATTCAAAGCCCTATGGCAAAAGTAATTCTTGGCGGATTACTTACATCAACCTTCCTTAATGGATTTATTATTCCTATTATGTATTTCTTAACCAATAAGAAAATTGTGGAAGAGGTAATAACAGACGATGAAGTAACAGAGTAAAACTTAAAGAATATGAAAATATTAATAGTAATATCGACAATATTGGTGAGCATTCCGTTGATTGCCCAGAATAATATAAATTCCGTATTAGATTCGATTGAAGCAAACAACACAACGCTGAAATCGTTACGCCTGACTGCTGATGCGCAGAAGTTAGGAAATAAAACGAGTATATACCTTGACAATCCTGAAGTTGAATTCAACTACTTGTGGGGAAAACCGGGTAATATTGGTTCCCGAACTGATATCAATATTAAGCAGACTTTCGATATCCCGACTATTTCGGGAATGAAAAGTCGCGTAGCGAACGGACAGAATACGTTGATAGAATTTCAATACAAAGCCGATCGTATGAATATCCTGTTGGAAGCGAAGCAATATTGTATTGATTTAGTTTACTTTAACGCCCTGAAACGGGAACTGGAAATGAGACTGCAACACGCTGAAACCATTGCTGGCGGTTATAAAGACCGACTGGATAGAGGAGATGCGAACCGTTTGGAATATAACAAGATTCAATTGAATCTTGCCTCTGTTCTAGGCGAACTGTCTCGTGTTGAGGTAGAACGCAATGCTTTATTGTCGCAATTGAAAAGGCTTAACGGCGGTACGGACATTGTGTTGAACGAAAACCAATACGTATCTGTGCAATTACCTCTGAATTTTGTCGATTGGTATGAAGAGGCTGAGCAAAAAAATCCGGTGCTGGCTTATATTAAGCAGGAAATTGAAGTTGGAAAAAGTCAGGTTAGCCTTAGTAAGGCTTCAAACTGGCCTACTTTCTCGACAGGTTATATGAGTGAGAAAGTTGTTGGTCAGCAGTATCAGGGATTTACTGTTGGTATTTCCATCCCTTTGTGGGAAAATAAAAACCGTGTGAAACAAGCAAAAGTAGCTGTTTCGGCAGCCGAATCGCGAGAAGCTGACCGTAAGCAACAGTTCTACAGTCAACTTCAATCTCTTTACAATAGGGCAAGTGGATTGAAAGTAATTGCCGAAAAATATCGTCAGTCGCTGGCAAACGTAAACAATACAGATTTACTGAAAAAAGCACTTGACACGGGTGAAATTTCACTGTTGGACTATATAGTTGAAATTGGTTTGTACTATACAACCGTAAATCAGGCATTGGAAGCCGAACGTGATTATCAGAAAGCGATTGCTGAACTATCTGCAGTGGAACTCTAAAGGTGTAATATATTGAAATTTCACCTTCGATTTCCTGAGGTTTAGGGATCTATTTATCGTATGTTAGTTATGTGTAAAATTATATGCCGTAAAACAAGTTTTTATCTTAAGTAAACTAATTGTTTTATAGCTATATAGAATGTTTTTCACTTAAGTGTTCGAATCGTTTGACATATGTCGAAATCGATTTTGATATATGTCGAAATGTATTACGACAGCTGTCAAAATGCATTTCGACAATTGTCGAACGATTTTTTCTCTTAAGGCTTAGTATTTAAATGTCGGATAAAAAGATTTATTCTCTTAAGTATCGGTAATTGTTATTAGACGGGAAACATTGTAAGCGTCTGCAAAGAAAATTAACGACGGGTGTTCGGAATATCTAAGTGTGAGAGTAGTTTATATATTTCTGATTTGAGTTGGAGGATTGAATCCGAAACTCATTCAGCACAAGGGGAGGAGGGAATGAAAGAATATGTGCTATTTTGTATGATAATTTGCTGACAGATGACAGATGAAAAGGATCTGTCACAGGCATCTGTCATTCTTAGAAGCCGCTTCAATAAAGGGATTTGAGGTGAAAAATGAAGGATGACAGATGTTTTTACAATTAATTCGTGCTGGACAGGTTTTTGACTTTAAATAACGACATGCCAGTGCCAATGACTTGCTTTACAGGCCATTGCTTCCTATAATTATGCTACTCTATTAAGCTAATTTAGTCGATTGAAAAAAGAGTTTCAGAATCGGCTTTGACACAAATTACAGGATAATTGTTTGAGTCGAAAAAAATTGGTTTGTTGTACTTAATCTCCAGAGGTTTCCCAATGTATTGAGAATTAAATTTGGACACATTGATTTGTTCTTTATAAATGTTAACGTAATAAAGGGAGTTGTCGTTATCAAATCGTAAAACTATTTTATTTTCTGCGACCATTGTAACTTCCGAGAGTATCCCTTTCTTAGTTTCTTTTTTTACAATAGACATAAATAGTGTTCCGATAGCAATGATAACAAATACTGATACTAAAAGTGAGTGTTGTATTTTCATAATTTAACAAGCTAAATCCATTGGAGTCAACAGGTTTATTTAACAATGTAAAGATATGTTGTTGTCTTCGAAAATACAATTAGTCCAGCGCTTTTTTTGTCAATTATAATGAGAATAGATGTTAAAAAGTCAAAATTATTATTTGATAGACTATCAATATTTACACTACGATAGTGGATTATTCCATAATCGTAGTGTAAATTATTATAACTAAAGGATTTCTTTTATACGGATGTTCCTAAATTTCACAACCGACCCGTGTCCAAGAAATGCGATACGGCCGTTCTTGTTAAGCAAACCTTTTTGAATTTTCTCTGCTGGGATATCTTTGGTTACCTCATTGATATCTGTGTCTAAAATCACTTCTCCGTTGAGTGTAATTTTAATTCGGGATCCATCGGCTATAACCTCCTGCTGATTCCATTCGCCGGTCTTTTTTAAAAATCCGCGCCTGGCAGGAGCATATCCGTACAGAGAACCATGGTATTGATATGGTTTTAAGTCGGCATACACCGGGGCTTCGTTATCTAATATTTGCAGCTCCATTCCCTGATAGTTCTTATCGTCCATCGTTTGGTGACGGATGCCCAAACCGTTGTTAGCCTCGGGTGTGAGCATGAATTCGAAGCGTAAAACAAAATTATCAAAGGAATCTTTGGTGTACAGGTTACCCCCTATGTTTTGTTGAGGCCGCATAAGAATGCATCCTTCTTCCAACACATATTCGGTTTTGTTGCCCACCCAGTTATCCATGGAAGATCCGTCAAAGAGAAATCTGAAATTTTCTTTTTTCTCGGATTTGCTCAGTTTGAAAATCTTGTTCTCATCCGTTTTGTCCCGACTTTGTACCTGCACTGTGCATGTAATGAGAAAAAACAAGATCCAATTTAATGTCACGTTGTACTTCATCTTCTCTTTCTGTTTTTACTGATTTTCAATTTTTCGGAATCCCAGTAAACCGGAAGTCCGATTTGATAACTTTTATAACTTAACAAGGCCGGGGCGGCAGACTGAACCGCAAACATTACATCGGCTGTAAGCTGGCTTTTGGTGCGTATTGCCTTAAAGAAGTTATTGAAATGGTCGTAGTGCCCGCCTTTGTATCCGTTTTCTGTCTGGAATACCACCTTATTGGCTGTTTCGGCTTTTGCCTGGTCTATTCCCTGTCCGATGACAGGCAGCTCTTCAATAGCCCGAAGGTCCGCATCCTTAATGGTGTGCAGTACTACTTTGTCCCAGCCAACTTCCAGCATCCCTTTGTTGCCTGTTATCTTGAAATAGGTGCTGCCCCATTCCTTGGAAAAGGCATCCACATAGTTGGCCGACAACGACAAGGTGAAGGCTCCCACATTGTTTTTATCCGGATAGTCGAAATATCCCATCATAATGTCCGGCGTATCTCTGTAACCGTCTGTATAGTGGTAGATGCCGCCGGTGGTGTAAATTTTATCCGGACCGTTGGAGTCGGTAATGAAATTTACACTGGCTAAAACATGTACAAATAAATCGCCGGCAATACCGGTTCCATACTCTTTCCAGTTGCGCCAATAGAAGAACCGCTGAGGTTGGAACGAATGTTTGGGAGCATTGCCTAAAAAGCGTTCCCACCAAATGGTCTTTTCGCTTGCATCGGCAGGAATCGAGTATTTACCCGGCTCGGTAGGTACGGCTGTAAATTTGGCTTCGATACTGTTTACCTTTCCGATTAGTCCGGATAAAACAAGTTGACGGGCTTTCCGGTTTCCAAGAGAGGCCATTCCCTGACTTCCAGGCTGGAAGTAGCATCCTGTCTGCTGCTGCGTGGCAACCAGTTCTTTAATCTCTTCCACCTTGTGTACCACCGGCTTCTCGCAATAAACGTGTTTGCCGGCTTTCATCGCTTCGATGGAGATGGGTTGATGCCAGTGGTCGGGCGTGGCAACAATTACAACATCCACATCGTCTCTTTTCAAGATCTCTTTATAATCTTTGGTGGTGAACAGATTGTCGCCCCAACTTCTTTTGGCATCCTCCAACCTTTTGTCGTACAGATCGCAAACAGCTGTAAGCTTTACACCTTCAACCATGAGTGCCGTATTGGTATCGGCGGTTCCCATACCTCCTTTACCTATCAGAGCAAGGCGGATAACAGAAGGTGCAGCGGCCGTTTCCTGCAGGGCAGATGTTTGTCTGCCAGCATGAAGCCATTGACCGGAAGCCAATAAAGTGCTTCCGGCCAGTGCTTGCTTGATAAATATTCTTCTGCTAGTTTTCATTTGTTAATCTTCCGATTTGCAGTCAAACTGAGTAGCTACAATACTGCCGTTGGTACCCAGTACGTACATCTCCATAGTTTGTCCGTCGCCCGAAGTTTTCACATGGATATCGCCGGTCATATTCGCGTTGTTATTACATCCGAATTTGTTTAACCGGAAAGCCAACAGGTAAGAATCCAGTGGATTGAGGCTTAAGTTTTGGGGAGAGGTTACGTCCAGCAGACGGCCGTTCATATACATGCTTCCTTCCACCGTTCCCACAGCCAGATAAGTGGCGGCATTAAAGGTGGTTAGATCAAGTGCCTGGGTTGAGAATCCTGCTCCCGGATCCAGCTCTCCGTTCTTCAGGTCGTATTTTGATACCATATTCCCCTGATTGTCAAAATAGCCCAATCCCGGTAAAGTTCCATAGCCTGCAATGAAGAATCCGTTGGAGATATCTGTTCCCAGCGGCATGGCATCACCAAACAGGTTCCATGCGATAGTGCCCGGTTGGGTTTCGAATACCTGCGGATCCTGCGAAACAAGCTGACCGTTTCTTACTGTCCAGTAGAGGAATTTGGATGAATTCTCGATAGTGGATACAATTAATGCATCACCATCCAGATCTCCCTTGATGGATAATTTTCGACCGTTAGGGTAGATATGAGACGAGTTGATATACTCCACCGGATCTCCGGTTCCCGTAATTCGGTAGATAAGTTGCTGGTATGGATTTCCGTCATTCTTGTTTCTTAGACTGGTAATCAGTAAGTTGTCTTTATCGTCGTTGGCTACGGTGAAGTTGGCCAGACTGCCCTTAAACGGCAATGCGATTGTTCCAACGTATTCGCCGGTAAGCTTATTGAAATACTTGAGGTCGGCATTACGTGAGTTTACAAATAAGTAGGAGGAGGTTACAGCAAAGCTGGCCGTAAAATGGTCGGTTCCGCTGATGCCCATCTCGGTTAATGACTTGGACCAAAGCAACTTTTCACTGTTTGGTCTGATTCCGCCGCTGATTTCCGGAATTAAGATAAGCTCGGATTTGTCTGCAACAACAGATATGCCGCTGGTAGTAGAGATCTTGAGCGGAATGGCATATTGCTTGTTACCGATGCCTTGCAGGCTTTCCACCTTTTTAACATCCAGTGTGATCTTTACTTTCTTGCTTACGGTTTCGGGGTCGAACTGAACCGTGCTGTTGTCTATCGTATAACAGTCCGCCGGCAACTGTTTGTATGAAACCCCGTTGGCTGTATTGTAATTGCTCAGCACGCTTTCGTCGGCCGCAAAGGATACCTCTCCACTTGCAGTACCCATTCCACTTTTGTATATTGAAACTTCGAAATCAACCAGACTCTTCTGCCGGTAGGCTTTCAAAATGTAATCACCATTTTTCAGAAGATAAAACTGGTCATCCATCATTCCCTCCATTCTGTTATCTTCGCAAGCGGAAAATAGAACAGAAACAAGTAAAATAATAAATGCTAAATTCTTTTTCATATGATATGATTTATTATTCGTAACTGAATTAATACTTTTATGACTGCAGGATTCGCTGCAATTTACCATCCATAGTTTTGAGTGATGTTTTTCATTTCATTCAACTGATTCTGATGGATAGGGAAAAAATAGTGCTTGGGTTCGAAAACAATGGGTGAACAGATCTCGCTGGTTCTTTTCCATGAATCTTCGAAATTCTTAGCCCTCAGCTCGCGTCCGAAACGTGGACCGTTGCTTTCCTGTGGTGCAATCATCCATGTTCTGATGTCGTAATAACGATGATTCTCGAAGGCTAATTCAACCATTCTTTCCTTACGCAGCAGTTCCCTGAAAAGTGCCTGGTTGCCGATTATCTCGGGGTAGGCCACTTCTATATTATTCAGTCCGCTTCTGTTTCTTACCTTATTGAAATATAATAGAGCTTCGGCTTCGTTCCGGTTGCTCATTTCGTTGCATGCTTCGGCATAGTTCAGGTAGATCTCGGCCAGACGGAAGAAAGGCCAGCTGAATTTACCCCATTTACCGTTTTCGGTATCGTTACGCGGATCGCTCATACGTCTGAACAAATAACCAACCTTTACAAAGTCGCCGGTCTTGTTGTTGAACGAAGAGGTTCCTCCATCGTAGAACGTAACCAGTTTGGTGCCGTTGAACGTATTAATCCAGTTCATACCATTCCATAATATGGATGCATAGAAACGGGCATCTCTGCCAATCACACTATGGTGTGCCTTTATCGGCTTTCCGTCAATCGGATGCGTATAATTATCTACGAATCCATCTTCCTGATATCCTGAAAGTTCGTCTATAATAGGAGTACCGTTGCTTTTGTATCCGGTTACCGGGTATCGGCCGGATTCACCCATCGGATAGGTGTCTACCAGTTTAATTGAAGGAGCATAACCTCCGTATCCCTCTTTTAATACCATGGGGGGAGCTGCACGAACACTCCAGCTGTAGCCGTCGCTATCCCAGCGGGCAAAAATCAATTCGTCGTTCCATAATTCGAAGAAAATTCCTGAATAGGAGTTGATGGCCTGCTTAAAAGGCGTGTCGCCGGTTGTGGTTTTATATAATTGGTAAGCTCCCAAATCGATAACCTCTTTGGCTGCTGCAGCTGCCAGCTCCCATTTGGATGGATCGGCGGTTTGAGGGAACAGGAAGTTTCCGTAATGATTTTTCATCCCTTTATACAGGCTGGCTCCGTTAAACAATGGTCGGGCGGCATAAAGCGTTAATCTGGATTTGGCTGCCAATGCGGCACCTTTGGTTGCACGTCCGTACCAGGAAGGGTCGGCTATCTTGAGAGGAAGATCGGCCGCGGCAAGACTTAACTCGTCCGAGATAAACTTCACGCATTCGTCCACCGTATGTCTGTCCACTTCGTCGTTCGGGATGGTAAGGTCCGGAGTGTTGTCTCCCCAGATAAAGATCGGTCCGTATTGTCTGAAGAGCAGGAAATAATAGAATGCTCTTAAGAAACGAGCTTCCGCTTTCATTATCTTTCTGTTCTCTGCAGATACTTCCAGACACAGATCCACGTTGTTCATGAAAACCGTAGCCTGATTAATCCCCTTGTAGTAATTGCTCCAGGTGTGGTAGTTGTTTGTGGTTGGATTCCATGATCCGTCGTTCTGAGAAATGTAATCAACCCAGGCTGTCCACGAAAAATAGGCTTCGTCCGAACAGGGTACCATGTTGTCGAGTGCTACATTTTTGTCGTTAGGAAGAAAAGAGTATACCTGAGCCAGATACCGTTCGGTAGTCTCCCGTTTGTCAAATACCTCTTCCACGGTCATCTGATCTCCCAGGTAATGGGTTAGATAAGATTCGCACGAAGTGAACGATAAACAGTATATCAATATGGTAATATAAATGATTTTTGTTTTCATATTTATTAGAAATTAAGATTAATACCCAAATTTACTACTCTCATATTCGGATAAGTTGCTCCATTGGAGTTGTTTAGTTCCGGGTCCCAAAGCTTGAATTTAGAGAATGTAAGCAGATTCACTCCCTGCAGATAGAATCTGAAGGTGGATATTCCCAAACGCTGCGTAATGTTTTTCGGGATGGTATACCCCAGTTCGGCATTTTTCAGACGCATGAAGCTGGCATCATACTGCTTGGCTGTGGATAACTGCTTGTTGTTCTGGTTTATATACGACGACATGCGGGGATATTTGGCATTTGGATTCGGATTTTCGACAGTCCACCGGTTCAACGCCACATCTTCGTAAACGCCCGACAGGAACAGGTTTGCATTCTCAAATCCATTGATTGGTGATCCGTCCATAAAGTTAGTCACGTTGGTACCGCCTTGCATGAATAGGGATGCATCAAATCCTTTCCAGCCGATG
>Ga0074193_1001333_pt1 | contig 30908 bp, 26 predicted proteins | sample EPASupsiteHSE605_FD_64523 | JGI IMG/M metagenome (GOLD analysis project Ga0074193, IMG submission 64523) | Bioremediated contaminated groundwater from EPA Superfund site, New Mexico - Sample HSE6-05 | ecosystem: Environmental > Aquatic > Deep subsurface > Groundwater > Contaminated ... | reverse complement strand
TTCTGAATGTGAAGAATGCTGTCGTATTGTTGTACGTTACAAGTCATGCAGAAACCGCCATTGTCCCTTATGCCAGGGTGTTACCAAGGCAGTTTGGGTGGACCAAAGGAGCAAAGATATCCTCAATGCCCCCTACTTCCATGTGGTATTTACAATGCCGCAGCAACTTCAGCCATTGATTTATCAAAACCAGGAACTACTCTATGGCTTAATGTACAAGGCAGTTGCACAAACCATTTTGGAGCTTTCCAGAGATCCAAAATATCTGGGTGCGCAGGTCGGATTTTTTTCCCTGCTGCACACATGGGCACAAGATTTACACTATCATCCGCACATCCATACGGTGGTGTTGGCAGGTGGTCTGACAAAACTCAATCAATGGCGAAACAGCAGCAAGAAGTTCTTCATTCCGGTAAAGGTACTGTCAAAAAAATTCCGTGGTAAGTTCCTGCACTACCTAAAGCACTACTACCGTCAAAACCTGCTTAAGTTTTATGGAAATGCACAGAAATATCAGCAGCCAAAGCTTTTCCGGAATTTGCTCAGGCAGTGCTACGCCGTAAATTGGTACAGCTACACAAAAGAGACTTTTTCGGGTCCACTGGCTGTCGTCCAGTACTTGGGAAGATATACGCACCGGATTGCCATAGCCAATACTCGGATTGTATCTATGGATGAGCATACAGTGACAATCACCGTAAAAGACCGTAAGTGTAGCAACCAGACAAAGAATTTAACGCTGACAGGTGTTGAATTTATCCGGCGGTTTTTGATGCATGTACTTCCGAAAGGTTTTGTTAAAATCAGGCATTATGGACTGCTTGCAAACCGAAACAAAAAGACAAAGCTGGCCCTAAGCAGAAAACTAACCTGCAGTCCAGCGTACAAACCAAAGTTTGAAGGTCTTAACACCATTGAAATACTTTGCATTCTTGTAGGCAGAGATGTAACGGTGTGTCCTGTATGCGGGGAAGGAAAATTACAGCTAGCATATTCATTACCCAAAAGGGCCTCACCATAGTGGCTGCGGAATTGAATATATCCATCAAAGACCCATTTGTGGGGAGGGGGAAGGTATGTTCAAATCAAGTCAAATTAGGCCCTAATTAAGCAAACTTAATGAAGGATATGTACCAAAATAGGAAAATTTAAAGATCGAAAGCCAAAAACAAAAGATTGAAATCCCATAGGCTGTGCAGGTCGCGACTTCATTCTTCTGGGGCAATCAAAAATTTTGCGCGTAGATAGTTTTGTGGCTCAACCTGCAGTAATCAGCTGCAAGTTGAGCCTTTTTGCGCGCAAAACTTCCGATTGAACCCTTCAAGAACCGTCCCCCTGACTCCTAGTGTGAATTCGCCAGTTTCCCGATATTCTGGTCAGTGATATCGTCAACTCATGGACATCTGTGATCGTCTACTACTGGACGTAATGGATTGGCAGTAACAATAGTAGCCCCCGAAGTTCCTTAAACCAAAGCCAGTTCCAGTTTGTGCTTTCGCTTCTCCCAGTCGGGCATCACCTTCTCCAATAATTGATAAAATGCAGGACTATGATCGTGGTACTTTAAGTGACACAACTCGTGGGTAATCACATAGTCAATGCACTCCTTGGGAGCGCGAACCAGATCTCTATTTAGAGTGAGCGTTCCATTCCTAGATAGGCTTCCCCACCGCTTTTGCATATGCCGAACCTGGAGTCTCGGTTGAGGTAATGAATTTCTTTCAAAGTACGGCCAGCAACGCCCAAAGCTCTCCTTAAATCTTATTACGGCTTTTTCTGCATACCAGACGCCCAGCAGCTTATTAACTTTGTCAGATGTGCTACTTTCTTTAACCGTAACCTGAAAATAGCCTCGAATAAGCTTCACATTATCAGTATTCCCACCAACAATTTTGAGACGATATTGCCTGCCAAGATACAGGTGGGTCTCACCCCCTATATACTGTCTTTGAGGCGTTCTGGGATTGAACTGTTCGAAATAATCTAACTGACGCTTGATCCAACGGGCGCGTTTAATAACTATCTTTTCCACTTCTTCATATCCAGTCCCCAATGGCGTTTTGACCACTACGCTGCTATCTGGGTGAACAGCGATTTCCAAAGTTTTTCTGGCTACAAAGAGAATATCAAAATTAATATTCCTGCTGCCATAGATGATTGCTCCACTGAATATGCTCATTTTGCGCTCCTGTGTTTCGCTACCTGCATAGTTCGCTCAATGATTTCATCCATTTGATCGAGGCTAATTTCTATCCTCTTATTCCCCTTAACTTCATCATAAAGATAATCGTCCATATCATTAATAGCCTGTTTCTGGGCATCATCATCTTCCCAAAAGAGAACCTTCCAGTGGTGACTCAATATTTCCTGAAAAGCTAAGGCTATATCAGCTGAAACATCCTCTCCTGTATCGTCCTTCATCTGATATTGCTCAAAGAATATTTTGAGAACGCCATAGTACGCAATAGCATCATCATTTCCAGCTAGTTTGCCAGGAATATCGTCATGATGTTTGGTTACAACTTTATTCCGGATATCTGCAACCTTGTTTAGGTAGTCAAGATCAGACATGCGCTTTGTTCGAAAATCCTCAATAGCCTGCTGAATCAGCACAGAGAACTTTTCATAAAACGCAGGATCTTCGCCCATTTTTTCAGTGATAACTCGTTTGGTCGCATGCGCAATAGCGTCTGCTTTAGCCGCAGTGGTTTTGCCCCCATAGACACCCTGTTCCTCCTTCACCTGATTGAACATTTTGTCGTCAAAAATGTTCACAGGCTCATTCAGTCGGATGACCTCGTTGGCCTGAATGTGCGTATCAAGCAGCTTCTTGATTTTGGGCTCATGATCCCGATAGTCAATAGTTTCGGCATACCGAAGCTTTACGGCTGCTTTAAGATTCTGGAACCGCTGCAAATCTGTTTTATACAACCTTAATTTTGCATCATCAATGTTCATCATAAATGCCTCTGTTGATAGAGCAATTCCCAATGTTTTACTATAATCTGTCAATCTCTGATAAAAATCCTCCCTAATGGCTTCATCGGAAAGAAGCAATTCGTAAGCTTCTTCATCATAACTATTCTTAACTTCTTTGAAGAGATCCCAGAGATCAGAGTAGCGCTGAGGAAGTTTCTCTACTTCTGTGTTGATCGAGGTCAGGGTACCAGCCAAATCTTCTTCATCAAAGCCTTCGAGCGCGCTATACATGGTGAGAGCTTTATCAAGTTCACCCAAGATACTTGAATAATCAACAATGTACCCAAACTCTTTATCCTCATAAAGACGGTTCACTCGTGCAATTGCCTGCAGTAGTGTGTGTTCGCGCAAAGTCCGGCACAGATAAAGAACTGCATTGCGTGGTGCATCAAATCCGGTGAGCAACTTGCTGACTACAATCAAAACTTCCGGCTCCATCCCGTGTTTAAACTGATTGATAATCTGCTTGGTATATTCGTCTTCGCTACCATAGCGCTTCATCATTTTAGCCCAAAATTTTACTACCTCTTCCGCCGGTTCGTCATCAACTGCCTCATACCCCTCACGGGTATCCGGTGAGGAAATAATAATTTCAGATGTAACAAACCCAATTTCACTAAGACTTTCGTGATATTTCAGCGCTGCAACTTTCGTCGGAGCGACCAACTGAGCCTTAAATCCCGTACCCCGCCAGTTAGCCCGATAATGTTCACTGATGTCAAAAGCCCGCATGTAAATAACCTGATCTGCCTTGTTTAGCATCTCGGCCCGGGCATATTTCTTTTTCAAATCGGCCTGCTGTTCTTTAGTCAGCCCCTGTGTGTGCCGATCAAACCAGAGATCAATAGCAGCTTTGTTTTGTTCCATCTCCACATGACGGCCTTCATAGAGCAAAGGAATGACTGCCCCATCTTCTACGGCTTGACTCATAGAGTAGTGCGGTTCAATCAGCCCGCCAAACTTCGTGAAACTGTTTTTTTCTTTCTTCATCAGAGGTGTACCCGTAAATCCGAGGTAACAAGCATTCGGGAACATTTGCCGCATACGCGTCGAAAACGAACCGAAGTTTGTGCGATGACTTTCATCAATCAGCATGAAGATGTCGGTAGACTCGTCCTGATATTTCTTAACATTCATTGCCTTATCGAACTTATGAATTAGCGTCGTAACAATCGTCGCTTTTTGTTCCGCAACCAATTCCAACAGATGCCTACCCGATGTTGCCCGATTCGGGTCCAATCCGCAAGCGACAAAGGTATTCCCTAATTGTTTATCCAGATCATCACGGTCTGTCACCAATACGATACGTGGATTAGGCACCGTCGGATCAAGCGCAAGACTTCTTCCTAGCATTACCATCGTTAGCGATTTACCGGAGCCCTGAGTATGCCAGATTATGCCGCCTTTTCGTCTACCTTTGGCATCCAACTGTTTGACGCGCTCAAGAGTAGACTTAATGACAAAAAACTGCTGATAGCGGGCAATTTTTTTAATTCCCCCATCAAAAACAGTAAATTTAAACGCCAATTCCAGGAGACGATCGGGACGGCATAAACTATAAATTGCTTTATCCTGGTCAGTAATTAGACGTTCTCCCGCAGCTTCTAGCGAATCGAAAAACGAACGCGTACTGGCAAATTCACCACTAAAAAGCTGCTCCTTTTGCTCTTCTGAAAGTACAGAATTAACCAATTTTGTGACATCTTCCTCTTTGTCACGCAGTTCCTTCCACCCGCCCCAGAACTTGGCAGGCGTTCCGGCAGTGGCGTATTGGGCGGTATTCTTGTTAACACCCATAACTAGTTGCGCGTAAACAAACAACTTCGGGATATATTCGTCGCTCTGGTTACGAATGGACTGCGAAATAGCCTGTTCAATCTCGACTGTCGGCGACTTACATTCAATTACGGCCAGCGGAATACCATTAACGAATAAAACAATATCCGGCCGTATTGTTTCTATACTTCGTGAACGCTCTACACTAAATTCGGCGGTCACATGGAATCTGTTGTTCTGCCAGTTACGCCAGTCGATGTACTTTAAATTGAAACTCTTCGAATCACCGTCAATAGTCTGCTCCAGGGCTGTGCCCAGCGTAATCAGATCGTTTACAACTTCATTGGTTTTCAAAAGGCCATCATACCTGACGTTTTTTAATTTCTGAATAGCCGACTGTATGTTTTCTTCACTGAATAGGTATTCACACCCCTTGTAACTGATACAGTTGATTCGCTTAAGTTGATCGCGCAGAATGCCTTCCAACAAGATATTTCCAGCTTTACCCTGACGCTCTTTCAAGGCTTGCTTAGGGGGTAGATATTCAAAACCCAGATTCAACAAAACCTGAAGTGCCGGAATTTGAGAAAGATATTTTTCATTAAACTGAAATCCGTTCATATTGTTACCCTCTTAAAAAATGCACAACAGCCAAATGCGATAAGTCCCAAAATCACTATTGAAACCACAATAACAAATGACAGGGGGATCTTATCACGCCAGAACTTAAACTGCTTCTGTTCGTTTACCCAATCAATCTGATGTTGCCAGAAAAACTTGTAATGAGCATACCAGTCACTAAATAAAATTTGTTTGCTTATGCAGTTTGAGTAATATCGGGATTCAATTTCGGAAAGCTTCTCTGCATCTTCTGAAAAATCAGATTTGTCTGATGCTTTAACCTTTAAATAAAGAACTTTAAGTTCGTTAAACAACTGAGTAAGAAAGACTCCTTTCTGTTCGTAGCTTTGCTTGGTTTCGTTGTAAAAATTGATGTATAATCCCGCAACACCAAAAACAATCAAAAATGCAGATATATGCTTTTCGGCAAAATAATTGATAACTAATGCGAAAACACCAACAAACATCGAAATGGCACCAATCCATCCTGGAGCTTTTTCAACGATATCGTAGGTCGCAAAATGCTTTTTGGCACCAAAGCCAACATTATACGCGGTCTCTGCTATTAGTTTTAACAAATCTTCTTTTCTCATTAAATATCCCCTTATTGAATCGGTACATCGATTCGATCTTTCGCAACAACAACACCGTTTCTGACTGCATAACACTCCACGATATGTTCTCCTTTAAAGGAAGTGCGCTCTTCCTTTTGCTTGTTTCCAGCGTCTACTACAATCTGCCCTCGAATCTGATTTTTCTGCTTCGCAATATCCCCGCGATTAAGTACTTTCCATTCAATATGGTACGGAGCTGGAACATCGATTGTGGCTACTTTGAATAGCAATTTCTTATTTGCTAGCAGCGGGAAATGTCGTTGAAGCATATATCGCAACGAGTGCTCACGATACCCATTTTGTGATATATCGCAGTCTATTTCAAGATTGTAGCGAATGTCGACTGGATATTTGTCCTCAATAAATTCTTCCGTATTATCCCAAGAAAAAGACGCCTTAGCAGCTTCGCTTACAGTTGTAATTTCCGTAGGGAATGGACGCCCAAAGATTTTTTTCCACTTATTATTCACTCCAGATTTTCCTTCAGCTTCAATTGCTTCTAGACAAAGTTCGTATGCTTTTTTCGCTTTGCGCTGGAATTTTTTCTTAACATACACATATTGGCAACTGCCTGGGGCCCGATCTGGTCTGGCAAATCAGAAAGATATTGGAAAAAATCTCGCACCATCCAGTCGTAATATAGGTAGCTTTTGTCCTCAAAGTCAGTTGTTGATTTTAAAAAATTATACGCCAGAGTGTCTATTAATAACCCGCCCATAACGACACCGTGCTTATTCTTCCACGCCCTGACCATTTTACATAAGCGTCGTAGGTTGCAATTCTTTTCCTTATCCAAGTCTGATATAGCTTTAATTTCACTTCGGGGCTTCGTAATGGGCCAACTGCCACCATTATTAGTGTCTGGGTATTTAAAGCTACCATCTTCCTGCTCAAAAGCAGGTACAACCTCAAACTCATAGTTTTTGAATGAAACAACGACGACTTGACCATCTCCGCGCATGTCGGTTTTCGGATATCTTCCTTCAATGGTACTTTTTACCTCTTGCAAAAGTGCTGACTGTCGACCATCTTTAAACCTATCCCACTCTGATTTCGGCATCATGTAAAGCATATCGAAGTCAGACGCTCCCTTAATGGCAGTATACCGACCATATGAACCGACTTGCAGACTATTAGCTGTTCTTGATTCTGTATCTCTGTATTTCTTATTAAGACAGCGTGTTATCTCTCCATAACGGTCGCTAATTTGGTTCCCGTTATCGATAGCCAAGTTGTTTAAAAACTGCTCAAACATTTCTGAAACTGTAATGATTACACCACCTCCCCACTAGTTTTTACCCGCCACTGACCGACGAGCAACTTTTGAGTCAAACCGCGTTTTTGCTCTTTATATTTCTGCACAAGCTCATTTAGAAGATCGATTTCCGCTCTTGAGACATTCACAAATACAGCGATTTTTTTTTGTTCATCCTGTAACAAAGGCAAATTCAACTCGGCCAAGAGAAACGTTATGTTTGTAATGTTTATTGTATTCTTTGCACCTTTTTGAATAATAGGGTGCAAAGAATTTTTAGCATTTACAGGCGATTCAAAATAAAACTCGATAATAGTCCCTATTTCTTTTGTTATTGGCGTAAATACTCCATATAGAGGAGACACAATAACATCTTCATCAACCTTACTCTGCTTCACGATTCCGTATGGGAAATCCCCTGTAGGGCTCTTCGTATACACAATGTCTCCAGTATGAACGCGATTATAGTTCAATGTGTTTTTTGCCGAGAACGATCTGCCAAGATGCTCAATTTGATTCACAATGCCTTTGTGTACAGATACAGAAAAAACCTCTTCGTTACCTGTACTTAAATTACCATGTTCTCTGAGAACATCACGGAAACGTACGATTGTCCATCCATCCATTTGCGACTTTCTTTTGGGGTTAAACAACTGTTGCCTATACGCGGATAATTTCTTTTCCTTCGCCGCTATCAGCCGCTCGGTCTTTTCGATGGCCTCATCCCAAGTCGAAAGTAGGTCGGCAATGGCTTTTTGTTCGGGAAGGGGAACAATGCTAATTGGCAGTTTAGATATAATCTCAGTGTTCAAGTTGAGCATGGTTTGCCCAAGAGCATTGCTTTCGAGCCATCTCTTAACAGAGGCAAGTTGAACATATTGATGAATATAATTGCTATCCACATCATCTTTGAGCCTTGCCCTCAAACATCCTGTGCCGCAAAGCCAACCTTCATTTTCCTTTTTAGCAACACCTATTCGCCCAAGATTGCCTCGACGTGGGAATATAATGTCACCTACAACGATACGATGTTTTGTTAACTTCTTCGCTTTTGCTTCTGACACACGTGCTATTTCGTTCGTAATAATTTCCCCATTGGAGATGTCTTTTGGCATCACTACAGGAATGCCCCTATCGGTGTATTCCTCCGCTTTGAGCTGACTTCCAAACGGGCCAGTTTGTAGCCCCTTAAGTACAGTAATTGAACCCAATGTGACCATCTGCTTGTTCACTCCCCACCTCCAATCTTTTTCTGCTCATTCTCCATCTTCTTCGCACTCTTATCCGGCGTAGGAAACCCTTCAAGCAAGTTCCACCCCGTTCTTTGATTATTCATCATCCTTTTCCCCTTTGAGCCTCTTTGGAAGTTCAGTGTTTTTTATCATCTTTTTTTCAGAGGATTTTACCCGACGTTCCAACTTTTTCAGGTCTTCTTCAGGAAGGAGCTCCTCGGGTTTAATCCCACGTTCACCGAGCATTATTCGAACACTGCTATTGTTCTGCACATGTTCATCTGTAATGTTAACTTCGCCCTGAAGGTCATTCTGCCTGACATTGTGATTTGTGATTTCCATTGCCAAATTCTTAGCGGCAATGGTTACCGTCGGCAGAAAATCAGCAAGCGGTCTATTCGTTGGGACTCCAAGCCGATTTTTCATTTTTTGGGTAGAATCTCCCCCAAAAAGAGCCGCATCACCTTTGGAACGAATACGCCCAAAGCCCTGATTGTCCACACCACGCTCATAAATGTTTTTGGAAAGCTCTGTTTCAGATTCTGTTAGTTTTTGCCGGGCCTGTAGGCGTTCCCGCAACCGGATACGCTCTTCAATAATCTCCTGCTTTCTGGTCTGAACCGCAAAATAGGTCTGGGCAAAAGCAATTTGTTCCTTACGTGGATCTCCATTCTGCGCAATCAGATAGCAGGCATAACGGGTAAGCATGATATCGTCAATCTGACGCTCCGCTCCTGATCCAATGCCGACCATTTTCGTGACGTCACGAAAATGGTTCGAAACCTGCACCCCCGAATTTTCACAAGCAGCGACTGCTTTTTCAATAACCTTGCTAAAATTTTCCCAACGATCATATCCCAGCTCTTTCATTAATTCTCTGGCATACCAGAACTCAATGTCTGACTCAGTAATTGTTTGCACGATTTTATCAAAACTGCTTTTCAATTGAAAGATTACTTCATTTTTCATTTTTCAATCTCCTTCAGCTTGGCAGCCATCTTCACCCGAACATCAGCCAGCTCTTTTTCCAACTGTTCAATTTCCCGTTGCACGGCATCGATGTCGATTTCCTCTTCCTCTTCAAAAGTATCCACATAACGGGGGATGTTAAGATTGAATTCGTTACCTTTGATCTCATTAAAAGTGGCGACATGGGCGTATTTTTCAACTTCCTTACGCGCTGTATATGCCTCGTAAATTTTTTGTATATGTTTATCTGAAAGGGTATTCTGATTCTTGCCAGGCAAATAATCCTGGCTGGCATCGATAAACACTACTTCCTTTCGTTTTTCATTGACTCCACCTTTTTCCCGGCTTCGGTCAAATACCATAATCGCTACCGGAATACTGGTGCTCGGAAAAAGATTTACCGGCAAACCAATGACGGCATCCAATAAATTGTCCTCGATCATATTCTGTCTAATACGACCTTCGGCTGCTCCCCGAAACAAAACGCCATGCGGGACTACCACGGACACGCGCCCTTCTTTTTCCAGCGCAGCCTCCACCATATGGCTGATAAAAGCCCAGTCGCCCTTGCTTTTAGGCGGAACTCCACGCCAAAAACGATTAAAACGATCACTCTCAGCTTCATCAGCACCCCATTTGTCAAGTGAAAACGGCGGATTGGCAATTACAATATTAAATTTCATCAGACGGTCGTTTTCTACCAACGCCGGACTGGTTAGAGTATTGCACCATTCAATGCGGGCACTGTCCGCCCCATGCAAGAACATATTCATGCGCGCCAGCGCCCAAGTGCTACCATTCACCTCCATACCGAAGAGAGCGAAGTTTCGATCGTTTACTTCACGGCCTGCCTCAATCAGAAGGCCACCGGAACCACAGGCAGGATCACAAATACGATCTCCTGGTTTTGGACCAGCCAGTTTTGCCACCAGCGCCGATACCTTATGCGGCGTATAGAACTCGCCAGCTTTTTTACCCGCATCGGAAGCAAACCGCTCGATTAAGTAGATGTATGTATTGCCAATAACATCCTCGGAAACTCGGCTAGGACTCATATCAAGCTGTGGCTTATTAAAGTCCTCTAGCAACATCTTTAAACGACGGTTGCGGTCCTTTGTTTTGCCAAGGTTGCCCTCGCTGTTGAAATCGATATTGCGAAACACGTCTTCAAGTTTAGCCTTATTGGCTTCTTCAATGGCATCGAGAGCTTCGTTAATCAGCTCACCTATATTAGCCTCATTGCGTTGTTCATAGAGGTCGTAAAAGCTGGCACCTTTGGGCAAAACAAAACGTTCCCGCTCCAGCTTTCTGAGAATACGGATATCATCATCACCATACTGCTTGCGATACTCTTCATAATGATCCATCCACACATCCGAGATGTATTTCATAAACAGCATTACTAGTATGTAGTCCTTGTATTGTGCGGGATCAACAACCCCACGGAAGGTATCACAGGCCGCCCATGCAGCATTGTTAATATCTTTTTGTTCGATCTTAGTATCTTTCATAGTTTTAGTCCCCTTTTGCCATATTTAATAGTGTCTTCGTTATGTACTGTTCACGTTTGAGCATAATATTTTCCATAAGATGCTTTTCTTCCTCTGCCAAAGTAGCCAATTCTATAATCATCCTTTGTCGCTCAAACGATGGTATGAAAACTTCAAGATCTTCCAACGCCTGCTTGCTAATCATCTTCTGAGCTGTTCCTTCCGCACAGCTCATTAGAAAAGCTTGTGACGGCGCCTGACTTATAAACCAATTCAGGTACTCTGGAATAACAATCGCATCATTCACCCTGATCCTCAAAAGAGGAGCCGCAACAACTGCTTCACCCGGATCATCCGCCAAAATGGCCGATGTCATCACTTGCCCTCGTGAACGGAAGATGAGGTCTCCAGTCCTAGCCAGATGATGTTCTTTGATATTTTCCCCATCTACGCGCATCAGATCATTACAGTTAACGCGATTTGCTTCCGTAAGATCTTTCATTTGAATCACCGCAACCCCACCAGAGTCTATTGATTCCAACCGCGATCGAAATGAATATCCCATTTGAATCGATGCTATTTCCCATAGTTTATTTTTCATATCATCACCACTTTTTTACGCTGTAATCTCGTTACAACACCAATATATACCAACAATACTTTCGCTGTCAAGTAATAATTTTTACAGTAACATCGTTTTTGCAATTATTATACGCCGTATTTCTTGTAAAGCCTACCCGTTTGAAGTCGCCTCGTTTATATGAAAAACCCGTTGAGGTCGTTTTTTAGCCTCAACGGGTTTTTGTGCACTTGAGTGACAAGTGTACAGATTCTTCATCCCTGTTCAGCCTCCAGGACAACACTCCTGTCACTTTGTCCCTAAATAATCCTTTATAGGGGACTCCATAGTCAAGCCTTCCCAGTTACGGCAATCAATCACAGTTGCACAGACGAGGGTATTTCCGGATCGGCAATAGTTTCTCCAGCCGTTGCCAATTCATTGGCGCAAGCGGCGTAGGAGCTTATCCAGAGCGGAGGATGTACCCTCGTCGAGTAACAAGTACCTTAATCTTTCCAATTTCACCATTTGAGCTTGTCCGCCTCATAATAACTTTCATTTGAAGCAAAATAAACTACGCAGCGGAATGCGCACAACGGTCGACATAACCGCCTTTTATTGTACAAGCTTCTTTCTTTGAATGGTTGAATATTTTTTCCAAGACGGGTATAATATAAGAAAAGGACTGACGTGTTACTAGCACGCCAGCCCCACAGGTTGTCTAACCAGAAAACGGTTAGCCCAGATTGAGTTATTTAAGAAATAACCGCAAACCTTGGACTAGGGGCGGTTATTTCTGTTTTAGCATATAAACAACAAGTGTTGCAAATGCAATCATGAGATACACCGCTTCAAATGTCGTCACCATACCACACCCTTTCAAAAAGGGTGTGGCCAACCGCTCCCCCTAACAACCTGTATTACTATTATACCATATTCTTCCAACAAGGAGATATGATTGTAACAGCACTCTTGCGTCCTTTCATCTGACACATCTCCTTATACAAATGAACCAATAAATAAAAACCGCTAGATCATTTTATGCCTGGCGGTTTTTGCTATGACTCATCCGGGGATGGATATTTCGAGTCAGACCCCTTTTTTAAATAATCCTTTTTAGGAGACTTCATGGTCTTGGTAAGCAATCAAAGAAGCACAGACGAGGGTATTTCCGGAGCGGGATTTGTTTCCCCAGCCGTCGCCAATTCATTGGCGCAAGCGGCGTAGGAGCTTATCCAGAGCGGAGGAATTACCCTCGTCCAGTATAGTGTTAAATTGTAAAAAAGAATCAAGGCTCTCCTGTTTGGATAGCCTTGTTTTTTATTGGGAAGATTAAATTTTGGCAAGCTAACTTCAAGGATTAGCTATGTTAATGCAATGGCATTTGTTCTTTTATCCAAGGGAAACTAGACCATTTAAACGGAGGGCTAACATGGACTATACATCATCAATTCATGAGCTACGATTACAACTCTATAATTTAGTTTATTCAACTTGGTTAGAAAACTTATTTAGCCCTCAATGGTTCTTACTTGTAGGTTTAGTAATTGGAATGTATGTAACTTGGTGGCTACTCGTTGATAAAACAAGGCTTAGAACCTTACTGCTGTACGGGTCGTTGTTAGCTGTCTCAAGAGTAATTTTGGATATAGTTGTAGCTATTAATTTAGGACGTTGGGTCTATTCAGTGACTTTACTTCCGATGGCTCCCGATATATTCGTTCACGATTTGACCGTTACTCCTCTCACTTACATGATGGTATATCAATACTCGCACACGTGGAAGCAATTTTGGGTTGCTAACTTAATCGGGTCGGGATTAATTTTTTACGTGATGTTGCCATTGTTTGAGTATCTAAAAATATTCAAAGGCTTCCCCGAATGGACTCTCACAGATAGCTTCTTAGTTGTGTTTCTAGCGGCAGGGGTTATGAGAGCAATTATGCTTCTGATTGAAAGAACTGAAGAAAAAGCCCAATCAAAAGTTAGTCACTCCAAAACAGCTTTAGCTTCTTTAATTGCACAGCCAGCTCTGAAGCCAACCGAAAATGATGACGGTGACAACGAAAAGTGAACTCGTATGGCCGTGCCAGACTGGGGCTTCAGGTGGAGACTCTCCTCCACCTGAAGAGTAACAAGGTAACAAATTGTTTGGCACCTAGTCACTTTGGATATTATCAAGAAAGTTTACCATTGACCGTCTTAGTTGCCATTTGTATTTTCTAATGAAATATTTCAAACCAGAACACGGCGGTCGAAATCCTTTCCAGGGAGTCATTGATAAGTAATGATAGTATTCCTCCGTATAGGGCACTGCGTCTCCCATCCAAGGCTTGTTTGGCCCTGCGAAATGTACTATATGGGGATATTTAATTGCCGCGATAAACTCTGGAGATAAATCATTTCTGTCCCACTTATAGTATTTGCGAAGTGCTTCTCGATGGACATTCCATCTTGGGTGAATAGGTAGCCACTTTCCCCATAGTATCGCGTTCAGTCCGTCTTGGTCAGCAAAATAAATATCTTTGATTTTTTCATTAACAAACTGAAGTACATTTCGCCCAACTGCATGTTCTCGCCACTTTTTTAAGTTAATCAGCAACACTCCGGCGTTGAAGTAAGGCTCCTTTTGCGGTATCCCTAACGTTTGTCGTAAAGATATACTTTTGTCATCACTACCTATCTCCCGAATAGCCCCAACATGATACTTTTCAATACAGATGTCCCAAAGCTTGCGAATATCAACTCTAGCAATTAAATCAACATCTACATATAACACTTTTTCAACTGATGTTGGCAATATCTCCTCTATCATCAAACGATAGTAAGTAGCTTTACTGATATGTTTCAAGACCGGTAAATGGTCAAATACTGTTGAATCGATATCGATAAAGTTTATTTCTGCATTATATTTAGCTATAACCTCTTGAAGCTTTGAACGAGTTTCCTGTGATAAGTCATCATTTATTATGTGAAATGTAATTGGACTATCGGGCTTACTGTTATACACCATAGATACAATAGTTACACCAGCGTGTTGAGCATAATTTTCATCGGTGCATAATACGACATGTATAGTTTTCATCAAACATTAACCATCCTCTATTTTCTATTGTATTTAGTATTTTATCGCATAATTCAAAATTATTCCAGCAATCAATCTAGGAGTGCAACATTTGGGTATACTAAGTTTGCGAAATAATAGACTAAGGAGGTACTCATGAAAAATATATACAGCAAGATATTTCTCCGTGCTACAGTTGGATTATTACTTTCAGGTATGCTACTTATGAGTGGATGTGATCAACTTACACCAATTGAACCTTCACCCACTTCCCCCGCAAAACAATTAACCGATATCGTAGTCACGTATAATTACAATGATACAGATAAAGTACAGCTTTCTAACAATGATATCGTATTAAAAACAGGTCAAAAACTGGTCCTACAACCTGCCCCAGGTCTTACCGAAAGTACTCGTTTTTCGTCGTCCGGCGAAAACTTTTTTGGCGACATCATGAAACAGGAAACCGACCAAAAAGAAACTAGCAAGGTTGTATTTACAGCGATCAAGCCCGGAAGAGGGAGCCTTCAGATTATCCCAAATGGTACCGAGACCGATAGAGCGACCGACCTTTGGGTAACAGTACAGTGACTGTACGTAATTATGGGTACAAAACACCTGGATAAACAGGATGGTTTTGTACCCTTTTCCTCTAATGTGGTATACTAAAAATAAAGTAAAAGGAGTTGAATTTTATGTTTAAAACATATAGTACGGAGTCTGTAATATGCGGGGAGGTGCTTGCAGAGTAGGATAACTATCTGCCCTCCCCAATATTTCAAACAAAAGATACTATGGGAGGACAATTATGACTAAAACAAATTTATATATGGTAGGACTAGTCGACCGCTTTGCGCAGGAAGCTGCTATGTATGAAGGCTTATACCTTGCAAGGGTATCTGTACAACATAAGGATTTATACAAAGTCATTACGGATAATGGCGAGATACGGGCCGAGATTTCAGGGAAGATGGGGTTTATGGCAAAGGATAACTCAGATTTTCCCGTTGTCGGGGACTGGGTTATGGTTGATCGTGTCGATGACAGTGGCGGCAATGCCATTATTCACTATCTCCTCCGCCGCAAAAGCGTTTTTGAGCGCAAGGCGGCAGGCACTTCCAAGCAAAGTCAGCTCGTTGCTGCTAATATTGATACGGTTTTTATCTGTATGTCACTAAATAACGATTTTAATCTACGCCGATTGGAAAGGTACCTTTCCATCGCATGGGACAGTATGGCAACCCCTGTGGTCGTACTGACAAAATCGGATCTCTGCGATGATATTACAAACAAACTTTCCAAAGTGTATTCTGTTGCCCTCGGTGTAGATGTACTTGTCACCACAAGCATGGATAGCGATGGATATAGCGCCGTAACCAAGTATATTGATAGCGGTAAAACCGTAGCATTTATAGGCTCATCCGGTGTCGGAAAATCCACATTGATTAACTGCTTGATGGGTGCAGAGATACTTGCAACCAAGAAAACCGGTGAGCATGATAAGGGCAGGCATACCACAACCCACAGACAGTTGATTGCTCTTCCAAGCGGAGGCGTGGTCATAGACACACCCGGCATGCGTGAATTGCAGATAGAATGCGCTGACCTGGCTAGATCTTTTGCCGATATAGAGGAATTAGCACGTAACTGCCGCTTCGCTGATTGTACACATCAGAGCGAGCCAGGTTGTGCGGTAAGAACAGCAATTGAAAAAAGCATTCTCGCCGCTGAGCGACTTGGTAGTTATCAAAAGCTTCAGACTGAGCTAAAATATCAGGGAATGAATTCACGCCAGCTTGAACAGGAAAAAATCAACAGAATGTTTGGCGGCACGGGCGCCATGAAGCAAATAAGAGCACATTATAAAGAAAAAAACAATCGGCGGTAGTTGACACTGATGATCTATCATCACCGCAATAGCATCATCTAAGAGGATCATAATCTGTATCTAAGCAAAAACTCCTGTAAAGGTTTACGCTAAAACCTCTACAGGAGTTTTTGCTTAGATTATTTAAATCCCATCTCCATAAAGCCCTTGTAATTCATCCGAATCAATCAGTTTATTAAGGTCAAAGGGTGTTCCCTGATAAACATAATAATTAAGCCAGTTTGCAAACAATAAATTGGCCGCGCTTCGCCAGCGTACCACCGGTGTTTGCCGAGGATCGTCATTAGGGTAGTAATTAGCTGGAACGTTAATTGCCAGTCCTTGCGAAACATCACGATCGTATTCGGTCTTGAGCGTCCACGGATCATACTCCGAATGACCAGTGATAAATAAATGACGGTACTTCTTATCTGTTATTGCATAAATACCCGCTTCTTCTGATTCTGAGAGTATGCATAATTGCGATATCTTCTCAATATCTTCCCTTCTAACCTCAGTATGCCGAGAGTGAGGAACGTAAAAAACGTCATCAAATCCGCGAAACAGCATCTTTTCTTTAATATTTACCGTGTGGGGAAAGACACCGAACATTTTTTGGGGCAGCTCATATTTAGGAATACCGTAGTGATGATACAAAGCCGCTTGAGCTCCCCAGCAGATATGGAGAGTCGAATATACATTTCTCCTGCTCCAATCCATAATCTCACATAACTCATCCCAATAGATCACTTCTTCAAAGGGGATCCGTTCCACTGGCGCTCCGGTAATAATCATGCCATCATATTTACGGTTTTTCACCTGATTGAAGGTTTCGTAAAATTTAACCAAGTGTTCCTGCGGAGTATTCTTCGGCTCATAAGTCGCTGTATACATGAAATCAAATTCTACCTGCAGCGGAGAATTCCCCAACAATCGGAGCAATTGCGTTTCTGTGACTATTTTCGTCGGCATTAAATTTAATAGCAATATGCGTAGCGGCCGTATATCTTGTGCGTAGGCACGATCCTCGTCCATCGCAAAAATATTTTCCTTTTCAAGTATGTTTACAGCCGGCAAATTATTAGGAATCTTTATAGGCATAATTTCCGCTCCTTTCTGATGATTCTATCGTATTTTTGACAGCTTCATATATGGATAAGGCCCTATTTGCCGCGATGGACAAATAAAGCCTTCATTTTTTACCCCTTCTTTCCACCACGAAGGGTCATAAAACAATTTTATTTAGTTCCTTACTATTATAAATCATTATACTCTTTACCCCGACAAACATTCAAGTCGATATTTACACCCTGTGCCTATGTAAGTCAAGGATCCACAGCACCAAATAGTACTATCTATAAAAGCGAGAGCAGCTAGAAACGAACCTGCCACTAGGGCCCACTCTTTGTTAAATTTTGTACATTGAGCCCTGAACACATTCTTTGCTATACTAAACTAGTATTACTTGCCGATCATTTATTACTATACCATCTTCGCCGAAGTTGGTCTTTTTTATTAGAAGGAATGTGCATATGGGAAAAAAACACTTACCACGCATAAATACTTTTATATTTATAGCCGTGTTTATCTTTGGAGCTCTTATAAGCCGCATGGCTTATTTGCAAATAATTCACGGTGTAGACTTTTTGAAGCAAGCGGAAAATAACCGAATTAGCCTGCTGCCCATCAGGGCACCGCGCGGGCTGTTTTATGATCGCAATGGAGAAGTACTTGTTTCCAATCGTCCGGGATTTACGGTGTCTGTAATCCCGTTGACTGGACCAATATCGGATGATGTGCTTAACAAACTTGCTAACATATTAAAAATGAAGCCGGATGAAATCAAGAAGAAAATTAGCCAGCAAGATAATCCTCTTATGCCTGTAAGAATAAAAAGCGATGTTGATACTGATACAATCACTAAACTAGAGGAACAAAAAAACGATCTTCCCGGTGTAAAAATCGAAACTGAAGCTGTGCGCAATTTTATATTTAATGAACTAGGTGCCCATATGTTCGGATATGTTAGTGAAATCAGTGATACTGAATTGGAAAAAAAACAAAGCGAGGGCTATAAGACCGGCGATATTATCGGTAAGTCCGGCTTAGAAAAAGTTTATGATCAGGAATTGCGTGGCGAAAACGGAGGAGAACAGGTAGAAGTTGATGTTAATGGGCAAGCCGTACAGATGCTTGGCAAGAAGGAAGCTATCCCAGGGAATGATTTAGTATTGACAATCGACGGAAAAATTCAGAAGGCCGCCGAAAAAGCAATCGATGACCGTCTTAGATATCTGCAAATGAGGTTAGGAAACCCTAACGCCAAAGCTGCTGCTGCCGTTGTAATGAACCCGCAGACTGGCGAAATTCTAGCTTTAGTAAGCCGTCCGACCTTCAATCCAAACTTATTTAACGGAGGCATTTCAACTAAAGATTGGAAAGAAATTAATGATAATCCCTTTAATCCGATGCAGAACAGAACAATTAATGCTGAGTATCCTCCGGGTTCGGCGTTTAAAATTGTTACTGGCTCTGCGGCCCTGGAAACGGGAAAAATCACACCCGAAGAGAAAATCCTGGACACCGGCACTCACTGGATTATCCCGAAGGGTAATGCTCATGGTGCCGCATTAGGATGGATTGATTTTAATACAGCGCTAGTCAAATCTGATAATGTATTTTTTTACGAGCTAGGCAACCGTCTAGGCATAGATCTATTGGAGAAATGGGCGCGCATGTTCGGGTTAGGGGCACCTACAGGTGTTAACTTGCCCAATGAGGGTGAAGGTTTAGTTGCTAACCGAACATACAAAGAGAAGGTCTATGAAGAAGAATGGTATCTATCAGAGACCTTCGATGCCGCAATCGGACAAGGATTTCAACTAGCCACTCCTATACAGATGGCTTCAGTCATCAGTCAGATTGCCAATGGTGGTCACCGTTACCGTCCATATCTTGTGAGTAAAATTGTGACGCCAAATGGAGCTACCATCAAAAGTTTTGCCCCTGAAGAGTTAAGCACCGTACCCCTGTCCGACAAGACCCTGACTACGATACGTAAAGCGCTACGTGAGGTTGCATCACCAACAGGTACCGCAGGATATATTTTTGAAGGTTTCCCCATACCCATTGCCGCTAAAACAAGTACGGCAGAAAACCCGCACGGAGACGACCACGGATGGTTTGTGGCTTATGGGCCCTATGATAATCCCACCATCGCTGTAGCAGTAATTGTAGAACAAGGTGGTTATGGCTCTGATTCAGCAGCTCCCATCGTAAGAAAGATTATGGAAGCCGCTTTCAATATTCCGCCTGGTTTTGACCCTGCGGATGAACTTGCTAAAGAACTTGATCTAAAAGCAGGCAGCAAAACAAACACAAATTAAAATAGATATCTATACAATACCTGGACTTATAAAAGCGGCTTTGTCCTCTAAGCTTAGGAATCGCCTTCACTGCCACCATTATACCGAAATGCCAGCATGGTAATATCATCTGACTGCTCAGCATCATCCGCAAAATCTTGCAGGCGATCCCGCATACTATGTATTAGTTCTTCTGTACTGCATGCTTTTAAACGCATTAATTCCCTGTTCATACGCTCTTCACCGAATAATGCGTTTTCTCGATTGGCCGCTTCTGTTACGCCGTCAGTGTAAAGAAATAAAACATCTCCCGCCACAAAATGATAGTTGCCTTCCTTATAAAGCATACCTTCCATACCGCCCACCACTGGTCCTTTAGCATCAGTCAGCCTAATCGTATTTCCATCGGGCCGGATAATCAGGGGCGGGCAATGTCCGCCGCTGGCATACCTGCACCGACCACTAGGCAGATGCACTGCGGCGCAATATAAGGTGACAAACATGCAGGAGTCGTTATCCCTGGACAGTTCATCATTCAGACGGCTCAGGATAACTGCGGGTTCCTGATTTTCTCGGGCCATAGATCTCAACAACGTCCTGGCTACAGCCATAAACAAAGCCGCTCCGACCCCTTTATCGGAGACGTCGCCAATAACCAGACATAATGTTTCTTGCTCTTCATCCAAAAAGAAAAAATCGTAGAAGTCCCCGCCTACTTCCCGTGCCGGCTTTAAAAGTGCAAAGAGTTGGAATTCCCTGCGTTCAGGAAAGGCCGGAAAAGTTTTAGGAACAAGCCCCATTTGAATCGCACGGGCAATCCGCAATTCGCTTTCAATTCGTTCTTTGGTGGCTGCCGTCTCTTGCAGAATCTCCATATATATCTTGAGTTCGCTAATCATAATCGCAAAAGACTCAGCTAGACGAGCCACCTCATCACCACCGGAAACATAAGGAATGGGTGCGTCTAAATCACCCGCGGCCAATTTCCGCGTAGCTTTTTCCAGTTGCCGTAAGGGCTTGGTAATAGATCTGGAAATACTTGTTACGACTATACACAGCAGCAAAAAGCCCACAATACCCAGATACCACTGAATACGGTTCAATTCAAACATTCTGGCCATCAGTTCATCCCGGGAAAAGAAGATACCCAAGGACCACCCTGTAGAAGCAACTGGCATATAAACCACCCAACCCGGTTTACCGCTCACTTTGCTGGTATAATTGGCATATCCCCGTTGTCCTCTAATCATTTGCTGACCCAAATCTCGCAGCATCGCATCTTTGCTTGCCTCCGCCACACTAAAGATGGATTCTCTCATGACAAAATCCTTAGTAGGATGGGCAATAAATCTTCCCTGACCAGAAATAATAAAAGCATAGTTTGACTGTCCTAATTCCAAGGATTCCAGAAGTACGGACAGACTTGCCAAAGACATATCCCCTGTCACAACACCCCTTACAACTTCTTCCCCCGGACCGTTAAATACCGGGACCGAGTAAGTGGCCATCAGAATATTGCCGCCACCCTCATCAAAATATGGTTCACTCCAAACGGGCCGTTTCATTTCTTTGGGGAGCACATACCAGTCATTTGCTTCATAATGATAATTCCCCTGGCCCAGATCTATCTTCTGTAAACCACGGTTTGTGCGAAAGACATACGGTACAGCGCTTTGCTCGTTGCCCCCCTTTGATGGTTCCAAAGCGATAGCCGCGCCGAAAACATCACCATTGCGGGTTATCAGCTGCTCTAGTAATTTATATGATTGTTCTTCAGACATAGGCACGGTCTCTAAAACCCCCGCCAAAACCTGGGCCATGCCCTCTACCGGCTGCGCCGATGTCTCAATGCGAGTTGTAACGGTCATGGCAATAAGGCGGGCTTTATCCATTAACTCTTCTTCCAGCATTTTCTTGGCAGAGAAATAACTATATCCCGTCAGTGCAATTAATATGGTGCCAACTCCCACTAAAACCAATACGCTTAATCGCCAGGTGATGCTCCACTTATTGAACATCGGCTATCCCCTCCCCGCGAAATATCTCATAGGAGGAAGCACCTGCAATTAGCCCCTGCTGCATAAGCGTTTCGACTGTACGCCGATAATCCTCCCGGGACAGACTGCCAAGTTCCCAGGAGGCTTCTTCTCCCGCTATGATCGTGGATAAAATTTTATCCAGCATCCAGCTCATATGCGCACGATTGGTAGGTAGATTTGCTTCCTGTACATGTTTCATCACAATATCCAGGGCCTCTTCCCGATGCGCAGCCGCATATTCCCAACCAGCCAGCGATGCAGCAGCAAAAGCAGAACTCTCCTCAGGCCTATTTCTAAGCGTGTCTTCCAGACAATAGATGCCATCTTCAGGAAACCCAAAGCCAAAGTCCTTCATAAACAAAGGGGTCAGCTCGCTTTCATCCACTCCGGCCTGAAACAGCATATGATATTCGTTGTAATACATAACCGAGCAGGCATCAACCCCTTTAGCAAGGAAGAGATTCACCGAATAATATTGCGGTGTCGTCTGGGGTTGAACACCATTGGCCGCAAAGAAACTCATAAATTCAGACTGAAAGGCTCCGCCCCATAAACTAATCTTTCTGCCGTCAAGACTGGAGGCGTCATAAATTCCTTTGTCCTTCCACCCCACCAGCATAAGGTTAGACTGGTTCACGATCTGGCCTAAATGCACCAGCGGAACATTTCTATCCCGGGCTAACAATGCACCGGAGAGAAACATGATAGCAAAATCGGCATCTCCATTTTCCAGATATTCCACCCCGTCGCGATCAGGCCCGCCCCTAATAATTTGGACATCCAAGCCGTGCTCCCTGTAAATACCTTTTTCCAAAGCGACATAATATCCGGCAAATTGTGCCTGGGGCATCCACTGTAAAATCAGTGTAACAGGCTTGGCGGCTGCATTGCTGACAGCACAAAATCCCACAGCTAAAAAAGTAGCCAACACCAAGGTAAAGGCGCTTATATATATTTTTCGTTTCATACTATGTTTATAGCCACGGACAAAATATTTCGCCCATCAACCCTGCGGTAATGCACCTCGTCTGTCATGCGCCGGATCAGAAATATACCCAGGCCTCCTGCTTCCCGCTCATCAAGTCCCAGCTTAATATCAGGCTCAATCTCCGCCAGGGGATCAAAAGGAATTCCGCCGTCTTCAAATTCCATGACAAATTTCTTTGCATCATTATGGATCAGTACAGTAACGTCACCAGGAGGCACTTCGTAGGCATAATTGCAGATATTAATCACCGCTTCTTCAACTACCAGTTCCAACTGCATCAGTCTTTTGGGATTAAGCCCAGCCAATTCGGCACGTTCCGTGACAAAAGCTGTAATCTCAGGAATACATGCAACTTGGGCTATAAAATTACGTTTAGCCATCATTTCCGTCATACTGCTTCCTCCTCGCCAGTTTGTCAGCCCTTCTCAAGCGCAGTTTCAATCGTATCATACATCGGTAAAAAACTATCAAACCCAGATATGGTAAAGACCTCCTGCACCAATCCGGATAGCCCGCATAGCGCCAGACTGCCCTCGATAGGTTTAAGCTTTTTGGCAACTGCGAGCACACTGCGCAATCCGGCACTGCTGACATATTCCAAAGCAGCCAAATTCAAAATAACCCTGCGTCCTCCCTCTGCGATTAAGTTTGCACAGCTGTTTTCCAGCTCTTGCGCAGTTCCTGCGTCAAGGCGTCCGGAAACGGATACCACCGAAAAACCTTGCTCGTCTCGTACTAAAATTTCCATTATAATTCCTCCATTGTAATTTTTTCATTGTTATTCGCCAATATCTTCATTCCATAATGCCGGACTGGTTGCAATAAAGCTACGCATCATGTCGATACATTGTTGGTTATTTACGATAACCAGTTCTATTCCCCGTGCTACTAGATAGGCCTCAGGCCCTTGGAAGGTTAAGTTTTCACCGATTACGATTTTGGGAATTTTATATAAGAGGACTGCTCCACTGCACATGTCGCAAGGAGAAAGCGTTGTATAAAGCGTTGCGCTCTGATAATCCACTGCTTTCAGTCTTCCGGCATGTTCCAGGCAATCCATTTCTGCATGCAGGATTGAACTGCCCTTTTGCATTCTTTGATTATGGCCTTTAGCCACAATATTACCGTTAATCACCAGCACTGCCCCGATGGGGATGCCTCCTTCCACGAGACCTTTTTGTGCCTCATCATAAGCAGCTTGTAAAAATCGATCCATCTTCCCGTCCCCTTCCAGCAACACGGCTAGTTAAATGTTTTGCTCTGCTTATTGTTTGCGTACCGTCAAGCTTAATCTGTTCCTATCATCCCTTCTTTGGTATTCAATGTTGTCGCTTAAGTTTTTGATAATTACAATCCCGAATTGGTCAGGCAGCACATTTTCAAGCGGGTTTATACCCTCGCCTGTGCTTTCGACCACAAGTTCTAAACTATCATGCTTTTCTGAATAAGACAAGGTTAAATCAATATCAACAGATTGTGAGCTACACCCCGCACTGACTACTCCCAGCAACTCTTCCACAAGCAGCAACACTTTATTCCTCGTATGTTTAGGTATCACATGTTTTTCACAAAATGTTTCGATTTCACCATTCATGGCATACAAATCATAATTCGAACTGCCGATATGATAGGAAAAACAGCGTACTCTATTAATAAATACCCTCGTCTTTTCTTTTTGAGGGTTTTCAAAAATTTGCTGCGGTGTACCTTCTTCGTAGATAACCCCCTCGTCCATGTAAAATATTCTGTTTGATACATCCCGGGCAAAGTCCATTTCGTGGGTGACAATCGCCATCGTCATCCCCTCTCTGGCAAGCCGGCGGATAACAGCTAGCACTTCACTCACCATCGTCGGATCAAGGGCCGATGTCGGTTCGTCAAAAAGGATAATCTCCGGCTCCATGGCCAGGCAACGTGCAATAGCCACCCTCTGTTTCTGTCCACCGGATAGTTCATCCGGGAAGCTATTGGCCTTCTCGGCCAGCCCAACCATTTTAAGCAGCGCCATTGCTTTTATTTCCGCATTCTCTTTACTCATGCCAAGCAGTTTTGTTTGTCCAATGGTCAGGTTTTCGAGCACTGTTAGATGGGCAAATAAATTAAAAGACTGAAATACCATCCCCATTTTCTGCCGCAATTTCGGCACATTGGTATTTTTATGCAGTATATCAATATCATTGATATAAATATTACCGGCACTCGGCATATCAAGCAGGTTAAGGCAGCGGAGAAATGTACTTTTACCTGTGCCTGATGGACCAATAATAGATATAACCTCGCCTTTTTTGATTTCAGCATTTATATCTTTTAACACCGTTAGTTCACCAAACTTTTTGGCAAGATGCTCCACTTTAATCATACTTTTTTCACCTGCTTTCTTCTTGCCTTTGGGTCAGTGACTGTTTCCACAAATCCGAGGCCTAGTGCAAGCAGCCCTGATATTAAAAAATACAGCACCGCTACCATAATCAGCGGAAAAAAAGCATCAAAGGTTCGGCTGCGAATAATATCGCTGGTCTTGGTCAAATCCTGTACTGCAATATACCCAACAACAGAAGTCATTTTCACCAGGGAAATAAGCTCCCCTTTATAGACCGGTAAAATTTGTCTTACTGCCTGAGGTAACACAATATAGAAAAAAGTTTCTACCTTGGTAAATCCTACTGCAATACCCGCCTCGGTTTGCCCTTTGTCTATACCCTCGATCCCTGTTCTGAACATCTCCGATACATAAGCTGCAAAATTCATTCCAAAGGCAACCACCGCGACGAGAAGCGGATCAATATTCACCGAAGCAAACATTACGTAATATATGATCATCAAAAGAACCAGCACTGGCGTACCGCGCAGAATAGATATATAGACTGCGGCCAGCTGTGTGAGTACTTTATTCCGTGACATGCGCATAAAGCAAACCAATCCACCAAGCAGCGTGCCGCAAACAAATGCCAACACAGAAATGATGACCGTTGTTTTAAGTCCATCTAATATTAGCAAATAACGTTTTTCAAGTATAATGTTATTATAAAAGCTATCGGATATTTTCTTCAGGAAAGGCATCCCCGTCTCGGTTGTCTCAAGTCCGTTATATGTAGCAAGATTTACGTTTAATGCAATTACAGCTGTTTTGAAATCCATATATGGGTCGGAAAAATCGATTTGCTTTTGCCGCTCTTCTGTTATTGCGATGCCGTCGGAAATCATATCAACTTTCCCTGAAGCAAGAGCTGCCACAAGGGAGGAAAACTCCATGGTCATTATTCTAAGCTGCATACCCTCATGTTCGGCAAATCTCTGCACCATTTCAATATCAAAACCAACATATTTACCATTCATATTTGCCACATAGGGTAAATCATCTACGGCAACACCTAAAACAATTTTTTCGCCGGCAGCAGGGTTATTAAATTCGGGCATTTCAGCTTTTTCGGGATCATCTATACACCAACGCTGATACATTTCATCATAAGTGCCGTCTACCTTTGCTTTCTTTATATAATTATTAAATCTATCCCGTAACGCCGGATTATTCTTATTAAACCCTACGCCGAGAGGTTTTGTAAGTGCGTTATCAGCAAGAAAGCCTAACTCTTTATTGCTTTTTAGCAGTACCTTGGCCGTTATTAGATCAATAAAGGCCACATCTACCTTTTGATTTTTCAATGATAACACTATGTCGGCAGTGCTTTCAAATCTCTTAATCTCGGCCTTGGGATAGTGAGTTGCGACATATGCATCAAAAATAGTTCCTGTAAATACGGCTACTCGCTTACCGTCTATATCATTCAGTGAGGCCATTTTGCTGCTGTTTGTATTTGTACCCTGGGCCTTTTTCACCACCATAACTTGGGCGCTGGGAAAAACCGCTTGGGTGAAATTTACTGATTTTTTGCGTTCGTCCGTAGCGGCGATACTGACAATTAAATCAATTTTACCTGTTTGCAGCGCCGGGATCAGTGCGGAAAACTTCATGTTTGAGAATTCAATCGGTCTGCCGAGTTTTATGGCGATCCTGCGTGCAACTTCACCGTCAAAACCTGTAACTTCTCCATTTTCATCAATAAAGGCAAGAGGCTCTCTTGCGGCATTAACGCCAACTTTAAGAACTTCACCAGTTTGGGGCACATTAAGAGCAACCTTTTCATATGGCGATAATTCTTGTTTGAACCAACGTCTATTCATATCTTTTAATGTTTCATCATTTTCTAGTTCTGTAATGATGTTGTCTACTGCTAACAGAAGCTCATCATTACCTTTTCTTACTACAATGGCCATGTCCTCGTTTGCAATCTGTTCTGGCAGATAGCGCATCTCCGGATTGTGTTTAGTGATAAGAATTGCATTCGGATATGCCGTTATCACAGCCTCCAGCTGTCCTGCTTTTAGTGCTGCCACAGTATCCATGATATCATCGAAACTTTTGATATTCGCTTTTGGGAATCTGGCTACCGCAAGTTGTTCGCCTGTCGAGCCGGTCATTACCCCGATTTTTGCCTGGCTGGCGTCATCAAGTTTAGTAATCAATTTTTCAGACTTGCCACACCCCGCAATAATAGCCACCATCATTAAACATAATAAAATTAGAGCTACGGTCTTCTTCATGTTTAACCCCCTATTATATCGCTGTATTGTTAGTGAAACCGCATGTAGAAATTAAGCAAAAACGCAAGGGAAACCCCCCACATAACCAAGCTGACTTCTTGGAACCGCCCGGACATAGCTTTCAGGAGAGTAAAGCTGATGAAGCCGAACGCGAATCCATTAGCGATACTAAAGGTTAGCGGCATCATAATAATCGTCAAAAACGCAGGAACACCCTCGGTTATATCAGTAAAGCTGACGTCGCTGATCTCCGTCATCATTAAGGCCCCGACCAGGATCAGGGCCGGAGCGGTGGCAAAAACGGGTATCAGAGCGACCAACGGTGCAAATACCAAAGAAACCAGAAATAATCCGGCAACAGTAAGTGCGGCAAGACCTGTTCTGCCACCTTCGGCAATGCCGGTAGCGCTTTCCAGATAACAAGTAACTGTAGAGGTGCCCAAAATAGAACTAATGACCGTACCGCAAGCATCAGTGGTCAATGCTTTATCCAAATTTTCAATCTCGCCTTTGTCATTCATTAACTTCGCTTTGCGGGTTAGACCGATCAATATGCCCATATTATCGAAGAGCTCCACAATCGTAAAGGTAAAGATAATAGAGAAAATGCCGAATTCCCATGCTCCTTTAATGTCTAATTGCATAAAGGTAGCGCTTAGGCTGGGTAAATCAAAACTCATAATATCGCCGATCCCCCTGGGGGCAGGAATTACTCCAAACACCATTCCCAAAACGGCAGTCGCTAAAATACCGATGAGCATAGCTCCTTTAACGTTTCTAGCCATTAATACTGCGCTAATTATTAGCCCTATACAGGCTAATAGGGGCCCCGCTGCTGTAAGGTGACCGACAGAAACAAATGTTGCCTGATCGGCAATGATAATACCAGCGTTCTTCAGGCCGATAAAGGCGATAAACAGTCCGATACCAACACCTATAGCGCTTTTTAGGTTCATTGGAACAGCTTTAATAATACGCTGGCGGATACCGCCGACCGTTAAAATTAAAAATAAAATACCCGACATAAATACCGCGCCTAATGCTACCTGCCAGGAAAGCTTTAACACCCCGACAACATAGTATGCGAAAAACGCATTTAATCCCATGCCGGGCGCTACAGCGATGGGGAAATTAGCCCAAAGGCCCATTAAGCTAGTGGCCACCACTGTGGCATAGATCGTGGAGGCAATAGCAGCTTCCTTAGGAATACCCGCATCCGCCAGGATATTCGGATTTACAAAAATAATATAGGCTAATGTTACAAAAGTAGTAAATCCAGCTAATAATTCAGTTTTTACGTCGGTTCCCTTTTGTTCTAATTTGAATAATTTCTCTAATACGCCTTGGCCGACTAGCATGAATATAACCTCCCGTAAGTCTACAAGCATTTTGTCGTTTGTTTATAGCATAATGGCTTTGGCGATCAGGCTTGTCCACCTTTTTTACATTTTGATCTTGACGAATTGCAATAATTTTGCATTATCTCCCTTTTATTTTAGCAGATGGCAGAGAAACTTTGTAATATATTATCTAAAGTTTCTCAATTTTGTCGCAATTTGACCGCCTTTCGCTCATAATTCAGGAGTACAAATAAAACATCCGTTTGCATATAAGCAACGAATGTTTTATTTATCATTGAATATTTGTATTCAGCTCATAATTATTGTATCATTGCACTATTGAACCATTATCTTAAATTCATGACTTTCGAAAGAAGGCTGGAGATGAAATCTTTTAACACCTATAAAGTATCCATAGAACATGCAGGTTTAACGATCGAGCATTATTTGAAGCAGATTTTACAGTATTCTGGTCGGAAAATTCAAAAGCTGACGCGGCAAAAGGGTATTCTTTTAAACGGCAAAACTGTTTATCTGCAAAAAAAGGTGAAAGCAGAGGATACTTTGCGCGTACTCATTTTTGAGGATACTACTTACGGGGTTCATCCGGAACAAGGAGTTGTCGACGTGCTCTACGAAGACGACTACCTATTGGTCTTGAATAAACCTGCATACCAACTGGTTCATCCTACCGGCCAAACAACCAGTGGCACACTGGCTAATTATTTGGCTTACCAACTACAACAACGCGGCATCGTGATCAATATTCGCGCGGTGCACAGATTAGACCGGGATACCTCAGGCTGTGTAATTTTTGCTAAGGATTCCCGTAGTCAGTTCATCCTGGAACAGCAATTAAAGACAAGCATTATCAAACGTACTTATTGGGCTTTAGTCAAAGGAAGAGTCGAGCCACCGTCAGCAATAATCAATGCTCCCATTGGTCCCCACCCGAAGTTACCAAATAGGCGTACGATCAGCGAGCAAGGTGAGCAGGCTATCACTCATTATAAGACGATTAGGAACTTCGCGGATACCACGCTGCTAGAACTAAATTTAGACACCGGCAGAACTCACCAAATCCGCCTGCACTTAGCTCATCTCGGGCACCCTATTATCGGGGACGGCATGTATGGAGTCCGAGTTCCTTGGATGAACAGACAAGCTTTACATGCCGCTTCTGTAAGCTTTAGGCACTTAAAGGACGACCGTGAACTGACGGTTCACTCTCCGTTACCTGCGGACTTTAGCCAGGCTATTGATTTTTGTGCAAAATAAACCTTAGTAATTCTAACCGCCAAAGACTCCCACTTACAGAAGCGGGAGTCTTTGGTGTTGGATTTTCAAACTTAAGTGACGTTTCCTAGGCATTTTGGGGTGTACTTACAACAAACAATTTTACATGCTTTATACCAAAGTTCTTGGCTTGTGTCCTTGACTGCATCGCAATATCAATACGGTTGCCCTTAATAGCGCCACCGGTATCTTCAGCAACCGCGTATTCTCCACGGCCGTCGGGATACTGGATGTACACCCTTGATCCCAGAGGAATGACTTTTGGATCTACCGCAATCACACCTGGCCGAATTTGAGTTCCCAGATGGGTCTTGTTACCCCACTGGTCATTGTCCGCGGGTCCGGGCGCATAAGCAGTCGCAGTGGCATTTACCTCTTTTTGATAGCTGGTCGGTGCTTTGTCACCCGAAAGATTAACCGCGTTGGATTTCTCCGTTTGTGCCGGATTTACTTGTAACGTAGCAGCCGGAGGTGTGCTAATATTAGGATCCACAGCAGCATGAGCCACGGTGGCAGGCATGCCTGGCAATACCGCCGCCGACATGATAGCGGCTCCGGCAAAGGCAGTTATCAGCCGCTTGTAATGTCTTTTCATACGCTTCAAACGCTTACGGTGTGAGTTATGTTTCATTTAAAAGCACCTCCTTTATAGAGTTGTTATGTATATTCTCTGCTAAATGGTTTTTTAAATCCCAAGCATTTTTTAGTAGTAAAAATTCATTAAATGCGTCTTTGCGTCGTGGTGTTAAATCTGATTTTTCTTCGTTGCACCCGTCGAAAATAGTTTTTGAACACCACGACGCTAAGACGCAAAGGGTTACTTTATATAGATAAATATATAGCTTAAACTTT
>Ga0074193_1001332_pt1 | contig 30923 bp, 39 predicted proteins | sample EPASupsiteHSE605_FD_64523 | JGI IMG/M metagenome (GOLD analysis project Ga0074193, IMG submission 64523) | Bioremediated contaminated groundwater from EPA Superfund site, New Mexico - Sample HSE6-05 | ecosystem: Environmental > Aquatic > Deep subsurface > Groundwater > Contaminated ... | reverse complement strand
TACACGTGGGATCACTTTCTCCTGCCAGAGCGGGATGCTTTTCATTTCGCTGCCTTCCGGTAGGCGGCTTGCTTATGTGAAGCCGCGAATCGGTGAAAACAAGTTCGGTGGGCAGTGCATCACCTACGAGGGTGTTGGTGCTACGAAGAAGTGGGAGCGACTGGATTCCTACGGACCCAAGTTCGTGGAAAACATCGTACAAGCAACTGCCCGCGACATCCTCTGCAGTGCCATGCAAACACTCCGGCACTGCTCCATCGTCATGCATGTCCACGACGAAATCGTCATCGAAGCTGATCCTCAATTATCTCTTAAAGCTGTCTGTGAACAGATGGGCCAGACACCGTCTTGGGCCAATGGGCTTTTACTCCGCGCCGATGGCTACGAGACAGATTTTTATAAAAAAGATTGAGCCTTTTTCGTTCAAATCCGTTTTTGACCTCCATTGGGTAATAGAGGTGGACATAAAGTCCGCCCGGATTGGAGGTCAAAATGAGCATTGATAAATTTAACAGCGAGGGTTACTACGACCCAACCGCCTATGAAGCCTTGTCCGCTATCGAAAAAGAAGAAAAGGCGCTTCGGGCATTTAGGCCAATTGTCTATATCTGCTCTCCCTTTTCTGGAGACGTAGAAGGAAACGTAAAGGCTGCACAACGCTACAGCCGATTCGCCGTGGACAAGGGCTTCATTCCCATTGCGCCGCATTTGCTATTCCCACAGTTCTTGAACGACGACATTCCTGCCGAACGCCAGCTTGGGCTATTCTTCGGCAACGCCCTAATGAGCAAATGTACAGAGGTCTGGGTGTTCGGCAGCACTATCTCAGCTGGTATGTCGGCTGAAATCAAGAGAGCCAAGTGGAAGAACTACCGCTTGCGCTACTTTACTGAAAACTGCGAGGAGGTTTGTGTATGAGCACGATTACTGCAATACCGACAGAATATAAAGGCTATCGGTTTCGCTCAAGATTAGAAGCAAGATGGGCTGTTTTCTTCGATGCATGCAGAGTGAAATGGGAATATGAACCGGAGGGCTTTGCGCTCCCTAATGGTCAGTTTTATCTTCCTGATTTTCTACTTCATGGGTGTGACGGAAGAAGTCCTACAGACCTGTATGTTGAGGTAAAAGGAAAAATGACTGAAGCAGATGCTGAGAAAATACTGCAATTTAGCGGAATCAAAGATATTCAATCCTACGAAATCAAAAATCCAATTCTAGTCGTTGCCGGGATTCCTGATGGAGACTGCATTTCTGACATCGAAGACTTCTGCCAGGAGTGGGGGTATTACGGCTTTCCCGGAATAAAACATGGGCCATATCCATTCAACTTTGAAACTATCGACGGAGATTACTTTGTGGCGCACCCCGGGGTAAACAAAAAAGGTCAATTTGAATTGTTCGGTGACGACAGCAACTATACCTATGACCGGGACGATATTGCAACGCTAAGAGCTTTTAAACTGGCACGACAGGCTCGTTTTGAACACGGCGAACGGCCGAGAATTGGGAGGTGCAGATAATGCGTGATTTATCCATTGCCTATGGCAACAGTTGTTTTGCTAAGACGTGGCCTAATAAAACCGTCACATGGGATGATTTGTGTAGCAGGCTATCGGTTACTATCAGGACAACGGAATCTGTCGAAGAATACCCAAAACTCAAAAAATCCGACAGAGAAAAGGTCAAAGACAAGGGCGGCTTTGTTGGTGGCCAGCTTAAAAATAATCGCCGCAAAATCGAAACCGTCGTCTGCCGTTCAATGCTGACGATGGACTTGGATCAAGCTGAAGTTGGTTTTATTGAAAGATTCTGCGCAACATGTAAATTTGCTGCCGCACTTTATACGACGCATGGCCACATTCCTGAAAAGCCAAGAGTGAGAATCATCATACCATTTACAAGAGATACCTCCGTTGATGAGTATGCAGCTATTGCAAGGTATTATGCTGCAGAATGGGGCATCGACCAGTTTGACGAATGCTCCTACCGACCGAATCAGTTAATGTACTGGCCGACTACTCCCGCAAATGGCGAGTATATATTCAAGCGCATAGACGGTGCCTGGCTTGATCCAGACGTATATCTTGCAGCACACCCCAATTGGAAAGAGTGCTCGCTGCTGCCGACATCTTCTCGGGAAAGTGCTGTCCGAGAAGCCAGCCAGAAACCACAAGATGACCCTCTTGGCAAATCAGGTATCATTGGTGCGTTCTGTCGTTCCTATACCGTGGAGACTGCGATTGACACTTTTCTCTCAGATGTATATGCACCTTCCGTGATGGCTGGTCGTTACGATTACATCCCTGCCGATAGCAGTGCGGGCGTTGTCATTTACGATGACAAATTTACCTACAGCCACCACGCCTCTGATCCTGCTTACGGAAAGCTGCTCAATGCCTTTGACCTTGTACGCATACACAAATTCGGTGATGACGATGAGAAGTCCAGCTTCAAAAACATGTGCGACTTCGCGCTCAAGGATGAGGCTGTTGCTGCACTACTTTTGGAGGAGCGTCGTCAGTCTGCTTCCGAAGATTTCATGCCCGGTGAGAATTGGGCTTCCAGGCTAACACGCACAAAAGCCGGTGATGTGGAAAACACTCTCGGCAACCTGCTGCTGATCATGAAAAATGATGAGGCCCTTTCGCAAATCCGTTATAACCGGCTCGCCAACCAAATCTATGCCGAGGATCTGCCTTGGGCGCATACTCACCCAGCTTGGCGAGACGCGGATACAGCCCAGCTTGTGGCTTACGTCGACACCAACTATGGAGAGTTCAGCGCCCGAAACTACGAGCTTGCTCTTACCAAAGTGTCAGATGACAGGGCCTATCATCCGGTTCGTGAATATCTGATGGCACTGGAATGGGACGGCGTACCTCGTGACGAGACTGTCTTCATCGACTTTCTCGGAGCTGAGGATATTCCCTACGTTAGAGCGGTTACTCGAAAGACACTCGCTGCTGGAGCTGGCCGTATCCTCGCTCCTGGCATCAAGTTTGATACCATCCCAGTTATTATCGGCGGTCAGGGCATCGGCAAGTCCACCATGCTCGCCAAGCTAGGAAAACAATGGTACTCCGACAGCCTTTCCATCTCTGATATGAAAGATAAAACGGCACCAGAAAAACTCCAGGGCAACTGGCTGCTGGAGCTTTCTGAGCTCGCTGGCATCAAGAAAATGGACGTGGAAACCGTGAAGTCCTTTGCCAGCCGAGTTGATGATAAGTATCGCCCTTCTTATGGTAGAGTCGTCGAAAGCCATCCACGCCAGTGCATTATCATCGGTTCCACCAACAGTGACGGCGGTTTTCTTCGAGACGTGACCGGAAACAGACGCTTCTGGCCTATCAACGTAACCGGTGAAGGCACTAGACGGCCTTGGGACATTACCGAATACGAAATCGACCAGATATGGGCCGAGGCGGTAGCCAACTTTAATGCTGGCGAGGAACTGTTCCTGAAAGGCGCTGAAGCAGAGGCCGCTGCAGATGCACAGCGTGACGCGATGGAAACCGACGACCGCGAAGGTCTGGTTGCTGCATTTCTTGACACCTTACTTCCTGAGGATTGGGAAACCACGGACATTTACAGCAGACAAGAGTATTTCCGAGATCCCGATGATCCTACAAGACCGGTGGGTACCGTGCGTCGAATGCAGGTCAGCAATATTGAGATTTGGTGTGAGTGCTTTGGTCGGTCCAGGGATTCCATCAAGAAATCTGACTCCTATGAGATCGAGGCCATTCTTCGCAGCATCGGCAATTGGGAAAAGTACTCCGGCAATAAGACCGGCAAGCGCAATATACCCCTTTATGGTGTTCAGCGTGTCTATCTGAGGTCGGAATAATTGCCCAACATTGCCGATTGGCACTTAGGCACAAACCATGGGCAAGGCTTGAAGCCCCCGAAATTACTATAAAAGTTCGTTGCCTTGCCGGTATTGCCCATAAACTCCTACTCCTTTTCAATTCATTAAAAATAATAGTACAGCCTCAGCGTATATATGCGCGCGTAGGATTTATAGGAAAAATGAGCAAATGGGCAATCATCGGCAATGGCAAGAAAAATGGAGTGAAAAATGAGAGAGAAAATCATTGAACAAAAACTGGTGAAAGCAGTGAAGGACATGGGCGGCATCGCACCCAAGTTCACGAGTCCTGGATTTGACGGGATGCCTGACCGCATCGTGCTTCTACCGGGTGGTCACATCGCTTTCATTGAAGTTAAGGCTCCCGGCGAAAAGCCTCGACCACTTCAGTTGGCAAGGCACAAATTACTACGCGGGCTTGGCTTCAAGGTTTATGTCCTTGATGATGAGCAGCAGATTGGAGGGCTTCTTGATGAAATACGAACCACATAACTACCAGATATATGCCACCCGCTACATCGAGGAGCATCCCATCTCCGCTGTTTTACTCGATATGGGTCTTGGCAAAACGAGCATCACGCTGACGGCGCTGAACGACCTATTGTTTGACAGCTTCGAGTCACACCGCATTCTGGTGATTGCACCACTACGAGTGGCACGGGATACATGGCCTGCTGAAGCAGATAAGTGGGAGCATCTCCAGAACCTAATCTGCTCCGTTGCAGTCGGCACTGAAGCAGAGCGTCGTGCGGCCCTTATCAAACCCGCTGACATCTACATCATCAACCGGGAAAATATTCAGTGGCTCATTGAGGAAAGTAAGCTGCCATTCAACTTCGACACCGTTGTGGTAGATGAGCTATCCTCCTTCAAGAATTATCAGGCTAAGCGCTTCCGGGCTCTGATGAAGGTACGACCTAAGGTCAAGCGTATCATTGGTCTCACGGGTACCCCTTCCGCAAATGGTCTCATGGACTTGTGGGCTGAGTTCAGGCTTCTGGATATGGGTGCTCGCCTTGGAAGGTTTATAAGCCACTACCGGCTGGATTACTTCCAGCCAGATAAACGTAACGGACAGGTCATCTTCAGCTATAAACCTCTACCTGGAGCGGAACAGCGGATCTATGACAAGATCTCCGACATCACCATTTCCATGAAGTCTACCGACCTCTTGAAAATGCCGGAGCTGATCAGTAGCGAATACACCGTCTGCCTGTCTGACGAGGAACGCCAGCGTTACGACGAGTTGAAGAAAGACCTCGTATTGCAACTCCCTGACGGAGACATCACCGCTGCAAATGCTGCCGCGCTCACCGGCAAGTTATGCCAGTTGGCAAATGGCGCTATTTACACCGACGATGGCGACACCTTATCCATCCATGACCGAAAGCTGGGTGCACTGGAGGATATCATTGAAGCGGCCGGTGGCAAGCCGATCCTTGTGGCCTACTGGTTCAAGCATGACCTTGCCCGCATCACGGAGCGTCTACAAAAACTCCATGTCCCGTTCTCCAAACTGGACAGCGCCGACAGTATCCGAAAGTGGAATACTGGCGAACTACCAGTAGCATTGATCCACCCCGCCTCTGCAGGTCACGGTTTAAACCTTCAAAGTGGCGGTTCCTGTATTGTCTGGTTCGGGCTGACCTGGTCGCTGGAATTATATCAGCAGACCAACGCCCGCCTATGGCGACAAGGGCAAAATGCCGAAACAGTTGTGGTGCAGCACATTGTGGCCAAAGACACCATCGACGAGCGGATTCTGAAAGTGTTATCCAAGAAGGACAGCACCCAAGCCGCCTTGATTGATGCTGTAAAGGCCGATCTGCAAGCCTAAGACAATCAACGACAATCCGTGCCAATCCGAGAGAACTAAAAATTCGGAGGTACAGATTATGGACCCTTATCAAGAATTAGCAAACGCCATCGTGCTACAAGCGGTCAAGGACTACCGGCTGCACGACAATGAGCAGGAGCTTGCCAGAATTGAGCGCTTCTTTCGTTCTGATTGGTTTAGCGTCCTGACGAATGTTAATCCAGAAATTCTCATCACCAAACTGAGAAAGGAAAAGGTGCGTTATGAATACTAAGTCCTACCTTTCTCAGGCGCGTTATCTGGACATGCGTATCAAGTCCAAACTCCAACAGGTTGATTCACTGAATGATCTGGCAACGACCTGTACGTCGGTCATGACTGGTATGCCGAGAAACCCCAGCGGTTCAACCTCCCGCATGGCTGATGCCATCTGCAAGATCGTTGATCTCCAGAATGATATTAATCATGACATCGACATGCTGGTTGATCTCAAGAAAGAAATCATGAGTGTCATCAAGGCTGTGGTAAATCCGGAGCACCAGACCTTACTGGAGAAGCGTTATCTCTGCTTCCTCTCTTGGGAGAAGATTGCGGTGGATATGGGCTATGACCTTCGCTACATTCATAAGCTCCACACCCGGGCACTGGATGACTGCAGAATTCCTGCTCCCAATGAAGTAGACACAAAAAGACACTGAAAGACACGTGCCACTCCTGATATCATTATAATCAGGAAGATAGAATCTAAGAGAGCCTTGCGGGAGCAATCCCGCAGGGTTTTTCTTATGCCCCGAAAGTGAGGTGAACCCATGCCATATAAACCAAAGCGTCCCTGCGCCTACCCTGGCTGCGGTCGGCTCGCTGAGCGTGAGCAATACTGCGCCGAACATCAAAAGGTCGTGGACAAACAATACAACCAGTACCAGCGAGACCCTAAGTCCAACAAACGCTACGGCAGAAGCTGGAAGCGCATTCGTGACCGCTACATCAAATTGCATCCCCTTTGTGAGGAGTGCGAGAAGCAAGGCAAGCTGACGCCTGCCGAAGAGGTCCACCACATCCTTCCGCTCTCTAAAGGCGGCGGCAATGAAAAGAGTAATCTGATGGCTCTATGTAAATCCTGTCACTCCCGAATTACTGCTGAAAGCGGTGACCGGTGGGGGTGATCAAATCTCTAAAACTTTTCAAACTGGACAGCGGCGTGGGGTGTCGTGTTAAAAAACGCAGATTCAAACGGGGGTATAGCCCCCACTTTGTAAAGGAGGTGTGATCATTGGCAAAAGACGGTACGAACAGAGGTGGCGCTCGTGTTGGAGCAGGGGCAAAAAAGAAACCTCTGGCTGACAAAATAGCCGAAGGAAATCTCGGTGGCAGGAAACTTACTGTGATGGAGTTTTCCGATACGGCAGATCTTGAGGGACAAGAAATGCCTGAACCCAATAAGATGCTTGAAGCCATTCAAAAAGATGGCAAGGCTCTGGTGGCAGGTGAAATCTACAAAGCCACATGGCAGTGGCTGGATAAGCGTGGCTGCGCTGCTCTGGTTTCTCCACAGCTCCTCGAAAGGTATGCCATGAGTGTTGCCCGTTGGATTCAGTGTGAAGAAGCCATTACTGAATATGGTTTTCTTGCTAAACACCCCACCACAGGAAATGCCATTCAAAGTCCATATGTATCCATGGGCCAGAACTACATGAACCAGACAAATCGTCTGTGGTTTGAGATATTCCAGATCGTAAAAGAAAACTGTACTGGCGATTACAAAGGAGCAAATCCTCAGGATGATGTGATGGAAAGACTTCTTTCTGCTCGAAGGGGCAAATAAAAATTGATTGGAGATAATGATATGAGTAAAAACTATAGAACCGCAGAAAGTGTCTGCAAGGGACATCCTGATAAGCTTTCTGATTTAATCGCTGACAGCATTTTGGATGCTTGCCTTCGCAGAGACAAAGCTTCACGTGTGGCCTGTGAGGTCATGGCTACTAAAGGGAAAATCATCGTGGCGGGCGAGATCACCTGCAGCGAAAAAATTAACATCCGACTTATCGTCAAAAATGTACTTCGTGAGGTGGGATATAGTCCTTGGAGATTTACAGTATTTGTGTTTGTACATCATCAAAGTGTAGATATCGCTGCTGGTGTAGATACAGCACTTGAAGCAAGAAATGGAATTATTGATCCATACGGTTCCATCGGTGCTGGTGATCAAGGCACGGTATATGGCTATGCTACCAACGAAACCCGTGAACTTCTTCCGCTACCTCTGCTTCTCTCTCATAGAATCGTAAAACGAATTGATGAATGTCGTAAAGGAAAAATCATCAAGGGCATCCTTCCTGATGGAAAAGCACAAGTCACTGTTGAGTATCATGGGGATAAACCTATCCGCGTTAAGACTGTGGTAGTTTCTGTTCAGCACCATAAGGACAAAACTCAAAAGAGATTAGAATCAGATATCTTAAACAACGTACTCTGGCAGTGCTTCGAGGATTTCCCATTAGATGATGAAACCGAAATACTCATCAATCCTTCTGGTAGGTTTGTTGAAGGTGGACCTGCTGCTGATACAGGGCTGACTGGCAGAAAGATCATGGTGGACACTTATGGTGGTCTGGCTTCCCATGGTGGTGGAGCCCTCTGCGGAAAGGATCCAACTAAGGTTGATAGAAGCGGTGCCTATATGGCCAGGTACATTGCTAAGAATATTGTTTGGAGCGGGCTTGCTGATAAATGCGAGGTCGCTATTTCTTATGCTATCGGAAAAGCTAACCCAGTTTCAGTAAACGTGACAGCCTTTGGCACAGGGAAAATCAGTGACGAAGATTTAAGTGAACTGGTAAAAGAGATTTTTAACTTGAAACCAGCTGCTATCATTGAAAAGCTGCGCCTTCGAAATGCAATCTACTCTGATACAGCAACCTACGGCCATTTTAACTCATCACTCTTCCCGTGGGAGAACGTGGATTTCAATTTAAACTTAAGAAAGGCGGCGGAGAAGTTTCTCCAAGAGAGTGATTCAATATGAATATACAAAGAATAAAGCTGTCAGATCTGAATCCGGCAGCATACAATCCTAGAAAAGAACTAAAGCCTGGAGATCCAGAGTTTGAAAAGCTAAAAGCCTCCATTGAGAATTTTGGATATGTGGAGCTTATCGTCGTTAATGCAAATAATGATAACACCGTGATTTCAGGCCATCAGAGGCTTAGTGTGCTTAAGCATCTAGGGCAAAAGGAAGCCGAATGCGTTGTGGTAGATCTGAACACCGAACAGGAAAAAGCACTAAACGTTGCAATGAACAAAGTTTCTGGCGACTGGGATAAGGATAAGCTAGCTCTTCTTATTGCTGACCTGCAGGGTGCTGACTTTGATGTTTCTCTTACAGGTTTTGATCCTTCTGAGCTGGATGACCTGTTTAAGGATTCCCTAAAAGATGGCATTCACGATGATGAGTTTGATGTGGATGCAGAGCTGGAAAAACCCGCCATGACAAAACTGGGTGACGTCTGGAAGCTTGGCCCCCATAGACTGGTCTGCGGGGATTCAACTAAGCCAGAAACCTTCACACTTCTCATGGATGGAAAGTTGGCAAACCTTGTGGTGACAGATCCCCCTTACAATGTAAACTATGAAGGCTCAGCCGGTAAAATCAAAAACGACAACATGGGTGATTCTGCTTTCTATGAATTCCTACTGGCTGCCTTTACCAATACGGAAGCTGTCATGACACAGGATTCTTCCATCTATGTTTTCCATGCAGATACGGAAGGGCTGAACTTTAGAAAGGCATTTGCTGAAGCAGGATTCTATCTCTCCGGCACCTGTATCTGGAAAAAGCAATCGTTGGTCCTTGGTAGGTCTCCCTACCAATGGCAGCATGAACCGGTGCTCTTTGGATGGAAGAAAAAAGGCAAGCACAACTGGTACGCTGATCGGAAGCAAACCACCATCTGGGAATTTGAAAAACCTAAGAAGAATGGCTCTCATCCAACAATGAAGCCAGTAGCTCTTGTGGCCCATCCAATTCTTAATTCAAGTCTCAGCAACTGCATCGTCCTGGATCCCTTTGGTGGCTCTGGCAGCACGCTCATTGCTTGTGATCAGACCCAGCGGATTTGTCACACCATTGAGCTTGATGAGAAGTTCTGTGACGTCATAGTCGAAAGGTTTATTTCTGGAGCACAGTCTTCAGATGACGTTTATCTCCTGCGTGGCGGCAAAGAATACCGCTACAGTGACCTCCCTCAAAATAAATAACACAACTATCGAAAGATAGACTTGCTATTAACATCACTTAGAGTGATATATGTAGTAAGCAAAAAACAAGGAGGTCAATACCATGAAAATCAATTACAACGTATCCGGTAACGAACGTAAGAAGCTGGTGAAGCTCATCAGCGAAATCTCAGAGTTTCCTTCAAAATACCTGGGTGTTCCATCCTGCGCTTACCAGGTCGGACCTTACCACATCGGAAAAGACGGAGAGTTAACCATTGACACTGAAGTGGGTCAGGACGATATCAAGTCGCTGATGAAAAAGCTTTTTGATGCAGGGTTTGAAGCTGAGATGGATGAACCATCTCAAGCAGAAGCGGAACCTGAGGAAACTGGACTCATCATCCAGATACCAAAAGACTCCCTTTCCGATGAAGACCTGGAAAAGATAGCTAAACTGTTAGAGGCAAAAGGAAGCCTAATTAAGAAAGCCCTCAATGTGGATGAACTTCGCATTGAAGCCCATGAGGAACGCATAAGCTTCCCTTGGTTTTCTAAGCTGCCAAATCCGGATGAGATAAAAGCCTACTCCCAATTCATCACAAAGCTTTGTGAGATGGCGAAAACACAAAAGAGAATTACGGTGAAAGAAAAAGAAGTCGATAATGAAAAGTACGCATTTCGATGCTTCCTCCTCCGACTTGGATTCATTGGAGAAGAATTCAAAACCCATAGAAAGATTCTCCTTCAAAACCTCTCAGGAAGCAGTGCTTTCAAAGGAGGTGCTCCGAATGAAATCGATCAGTAAAGAAAGACTGGCCCACCTACGCAAGCAGTACCCCGTTGGTGCAAGAGTCCAGCTCCTTTGGATGGATGATGTGCAAGCACCACCAAAGGGCACAAAAGGCACCGTGTGGGGCGTTGATGACACAGGTTCCATCATGGTTCAGTGGGATAACGGGAGCAGCTTGAATGTGGTTTACGGCATTGATTCCTGCAAGGTAATCGTTGAAAAATCAAGGGAGGAGGAATCGCAATGAAGGCGCTATTTGGCCGAAAGTTCTACAACCTTAAGGAACTAAAAGAAGCAACCGAAGAGGCAAAAGATGATGGCGTCATTGGTTCTGATTACACTGTAATTCGTGAAGTAGAGCTTACTGATTCAGAGTTTAAGAGGTTCACTAGTGATTTTCTGGATGATCAGCCCTGGATCAAGAAGTCAGATGGTGGCACCAACGAAAAGGGTGAACTTCGATGCATTAGGGTAGTCAACAGAGATACCGGTGAAAAGATACTCACAAATCCTGAAGGTTATGAGTACCCACGTTATACAGCGATTGAAGAGTAAAGTACCGGAATAGAACAAGATTATATTTCATATAGGAACAGGGCTGTATAGCTCTTTTCCTCGTTTTAGAAGACCGTAGGGTCTATTTTTTATGTCATTTAAAGGAGGTGTCCGCATATCCGAAAACTAAAGAAGTATACACCAACCTCTTACATGGCGAAGGATTCTCATTACAGCAAGGAGATGGCGGACTATGCAGTCGGTTTTATTGAATGCCTTTCCCACACCAAAGGAACCTGGGCAGGAAAACCATTTGAACTGATAGATTGGCAAGAGCAAATCATCCGGGATTTATTTGGAACCATTAAATCAAATGGCTATCGCCAATTTAATACAGCTTATGTAGAAATACCAAAAAAGATGGGAAAAAGTGAGCTGGCGGCGGCTGTTGCCCTGCTATTAACCTGTGGAGATAACGAAGAGCGTGCTGAGGTTTATGGTTGCGCTGCAGATCGAAACCAGGCATCCATCGTTTTTAATGTGGCAGCAGATATGGTTCGCATGTGCCCAGCCTTATCCAAGCGGGTAAAGATTCTGGACTCACAGAAAAGACTGATATACCAACCCACCGGAAGTATTTATCAAGTGCTCTCAGCGGATGTTGGAAACAAACACGGCTTTAACACCCATGGGGTTGTATTTGATGAGCTCCATACTCAACCTAACCGAAAACTCTATGATGTTATGACCAAAGGTAGTGGTGATGCCAGGATGCAGCCTTTGTACTTCCTTATCACCACAGCAGGAGATAATCAAAACAGTATCTGTTGGGAAGTGCATCAAAAGGCCCTGGATATCATGGCAGGAAGAAAAAATGATCCTACTTTCTACCCTGTCATTTATGGTGCAGATCTTGAAGATGACTGGTCCGATCCAAAGGTCTGGAAGAAAGCAAATCCATCCCTCGGCATCACTGTCAGCATGGATAAAGTAAAAATGGCCTATGAGTCTGCGAGACAAAACCCCGCTGAAGAAAACAGCTTCAGGCAGCTTCGACTCAATCAATGGGTGAAGCAGGCTATTCGCTGGATGCCAATGGATAAATGGGATGCCTGTGCTTTTCCCGTTAATCCAGAGAGCTTTAAAGGCCGCGTCTGTTATGGCGGACTGGACCTTTCCTCTTCCACTGACATTACAGCCTTCGTACTGGTCTTCCCTCCACAGGATGAAGAGGACAAGTATGTGGTTCTTCCATACTTCTGGATACCAGAAGACAGCATCGATCTTAGAGTTAGGCGGGATCACGTGAATTATGATGTGTGGGAAAAACAAGGCTTCCTTCTAACTACCGAAGGCAATGTTGTTCACTACGGATTCATTGAGACATTCATTGAGGAACTTGGGATGAAATATAACATCCGTGAGATCGCCTTTGACCGCTGGGGTGCAGTTCAGATGACACAGAACCTAGAAAATTTAGGGTTCACCGTTGTCCCTTTTGGTCAGGGATTTAAAGATATGTCACCGCCAACAAAAGAATTAATGAAGCTGACATTAGAAGAAAAAATCGCTCACGGTGGTCATCCCGTACTCCGCTGGATGATGGATAACATTTATATTAGAACTGACCCTGCTGGCAACATCAAAGCAGACAAAGAAAAATCCACTGAGAAGATTGACGGTGCTGTAGCTACAATCATGGCGCTTGACCGTGCGATTCGCTGTGGTGGACAGACTTGTAACTCTGTTTATGATGAGCGTGGCCTTTTGTTAATTTAGTACACTTAAATTTCAGAGTCAACCTTGACATTTATGTTGTGACTATATACAATGAAAATGAACAATGTAGGTTGTAACAACGTAAATAGGGGAGGAAACATGAAAAGATTACATTTAACTTTAGATGACAGGCTTTTTGAAGAAATATTAGCTGTTGCTGAAACCAAGGGCATTCCACCAACAAGTCTAGTCGTGGCAAATCTGGAAGACCTCTATTTGAAAAATGATGCAGTTGATTATGATAAGTTGCTTATTACTTTATGTGATGAGGCGAATCAGAAACCGCTTGATGAACCATTTTTATTATCAGAGCTTCCATCTTTTGCTGAACTGATTATTTCGAGTGCAAAGAAAGCACACATTAGTCCCTCACCAGTAAGAGCCAGAGTAGGGAAAAGCTTCAATGCAGCCGTAAGAAATAAGAAAGTTGGAAATGTTAAAAGAGCAACTAAAGATGATGGTAGCCCTCTAAATAAAGCTGGTGTTGCAATGTATATCAATTCGTCACTAAAAACAGAGGAGGAATAGAACATGAAAATCAATTTGAATGAGAAAATGGAGATTTTTAATATAGTGACTACTCATCCCGAGTGTATAGATTGGCATTGCATAGGTAGATATGAACCATCTCCTGAAGCGTATTTAGAGGCTGCAAGTTTCATGCCTAAGGGATCAGATGAACAAGCGGTAATGAAGAAAGCTCTATTGAAAGTGTTTCACCCAGCTAAAGAAGTCAGGTATTATAGACAACTAAAACTACTCGCCTTAATATTTGATACTGATGGGGTATTGAACTGGCTTAAGCTGTCTGTTCGAGTTAAAGAGGGTATGAATGAAAGAGGATTAGCCACAATTAATAGTATATCCGAAGCCTTTACACCACAAAACGAAACAATATGCCAAAACTACTAGCAGTTGATAGAGCTATCTGTATAGAGGCCAGTATTGAGTTCATTCTTACCGAAGAGGGTACTCCATCCAATCATATTGGTCAGATAGGAATCCTTCACACTTATGTTTCCCAGATTAAGTATCCTGGGATGGCCTTTCTCGTTTTCTATTCAGAAAAGGAAACCATTCACACATCACCAGGAGAGCTCATTGTGAATGATGAGATAATTAGAATAAGAACCCAGCAAAATAATCATTTCGCTTTTAGAATACTGTAATTCATACTAAGCATCTCAATAGAGGTGCTTTTTTCATGCCAATTTTTAAGGAGAGTGATGTCCATGGGAATACTGCAAGGAATATTCAAGGCTAGAGACAAGCCTAAAGACGCTCTTGGTGGAAGCCGCTACAGTTTCTTTTTTGGAAGCACCAGTGCTGGAAAACCAGTCAATGAGCAAACCGCTATGCAGATGACCGCAGTGTATAGCTGCGTAAGAATCTTATCGGAGACCTTAGCAGGTCTACCCCTTCATGTTTACAAGTACAATGATTCAGGTGGCAAGGAGAAAAACTTAAAACACCCGCTATACAAACTGCTACATGATGAACCAAACCCTGAGATGACTTCTTTTGCCTTTAGAGAAACACTGATGAGTCATCTTTTATTATGGGGAAATGCCTATGCTCAGATTATTCGAAATGCACGAGGTGAAGTGATCTCTCTCTATCCACTGATGCCAAATAAAATGACGGTCGATCGCGATTCAAGTGGTCGGCTTTTCTATTTGTATCAGCGTGGCAATGAGGATGTCCCTACTCTTGGCAAAGAGCATCAAGTGTATCTTACCCCATCAGATGTCCTTCATATCCCTGGACTTGGTTTTGACGGGTTGGTAGGCTATTCACCCATTGCCATGGCAAAAAATGCTGTGGGCCTTGCTATTGCTACCGAAGAATATGGAGCTAAGTTTTTTGCGAATGGTGCTTCACCGGGTGGCGTCTTAGAACACCCCGGTACTATCAAGGATCCTCAGAAGATTAAAGAATCCTGGAATGCTGCCTATCAAGGAAGTGGCAATGCCCATCGGGTGGCTGTTCTTGAAGAAGGCATGAAGTATCAACCTATAGGGATATCTCCTGAACAGGCTCAGTTCTTAGAAACTAGAAAGTTTCAGATCAATGAGATCGCTCGTATCTTTAGAGTTCCACCTCATATGCTTGCTGACCTAGAGAAGTCATCCTTTAGTAACATCGAGCAGCAATCACTGGAGTTTGTAAAATACACCCTCGATCCCTGGGTGGTCCGCTGGGAACAGTCCATGTGTAGAGCGCTTCTCATGGAAAGCGAGAAACCTAATGTGTTTATCAAGTTTAATGTGGATGGCCTGCTACGTGGTGACTATGTAAGCCGTATGAGCGGCTATGCCACTGCAAGGCAGAACGGTTGGATGAGTGCCAATGATATCAGAGAACTTGAAAATCTGGATAGGATTCCTGAGTCACTTGGAGGCGATCTCTATCTCATCAACGGAGCCATGACAAAATTACAGGACGCGGGCGCGTTCGCAAATATCAAAGAAACGGAGGAACCTAAATGAAGAAGTTTTGGAACTGGGCACGAGATGAAAACACTGGTGTCCGAACACTTTATCTAGACGGCGTAATTGCAGAAGATTCATGGTTTGATGATGACGTCACCCCTAAGGCATTTAAAGCAGAGCTTACTGCCGGTGAGGGTGACATTGTTATTTGGCTCAATTCTCCAGGAGGTGATTGCATTGCTGCTAGTCAGATTTACACCATGCTGATGGATTACAAAGGCACTGTTACCGTAAAGATCGATGGTATTGCCGCTTCAGCCGCCTCTGTCATCGCCATGGCGGGGACAACGATACTCATGGCACCAACTTCCCTTATGATGGTCCACAATCCTCTTACAGTGGCCATTGGGGACAGCGAGGAAATGAAAAAAGCCATTGCCATGCTCTCGGAGGTTAAGGAAAGTATCATCAATGCCTACGAGATCAAAACAGGACAGTCACGGGCAAAACTGTCCCACCTGATGGACGCTGAAACCTGGCTCAATGCGAAGAAAGCCATCGAGCTTGGTTTTGCAGACGGCATTCTGGACGACGAAAAGAAACGACTACAGACTGAGGACTTTACCTATGCCTTCAGCCGCAGAGCTGTTACCAACTCTCTGCTGGACAAGGTAAAACCCAAACTAGCAAAAGAGAATACTGGCACCCCAATTGAGTCGCTGGAGAAGCGGCTCTCTTTAATTCAACACTAATTTTGAGGAGGAAAATACTATGAATAAAATTCTTGAACTGCGTGAGAAACGCGCAAAGGCATGGGAAACAGCTAAGGCTTTTCTCGATACCAAACGTGGTGCGGATGGCATCGTTTCAGCTGAGGATACCGCCGTTTACGACAAGATGGAAGCGGATGTGGTCGCCCTTGGTAATGAAATCGATCGTCTCGAAAAGCAGGAAGCCCTCGACCGTGAACTTTCAAAGCCACTAAATATGCCTCTTACCGGTAGACCTAATATTCCGGGCATGGAGACAAGAAGCGGCAGAGCATCTGACGAGTACAGAAAAGCGTTCTGGAATGCGATGCGTACCCGAGCTGGTGAAGGACTTGATCCTGTTATCAGAAATGCGCTTCAGATTGGCACCGACACTGAAGGCGGCTACCTTGTGCCGGATGAATTTGAACGTACCCTCGTGGATACCCTCGAGGACGAGAACATTTTCAGAAGGCTGTCCAATGTCATCACCACTTCTTCCGGTGACCGCAAAATCCCAGTCGTAGCCTCTAAGGGTACAGCTTCTTGGATCGACGAGGAAGGTGCAATCCCTGAAAGTGATGACAGCTTTGGTCAGGTATCCATTGGAGCCTATAAGCTTGGGACCATGATCAAGGTTTCCGAGGAGCTGCTTAACGACAGCGTATTCAACCTCGAAACCTACATTGCTAAAGAGTTCGCCAGACGAATCGGAAACAAGGAAGAGGATGCTTTCTTCACCGGCGATGGCTCCGGGAAACCTACGGGTATCCTTGCAGCTACCGGTGGTGCACAGCTTGGCGTGACTACTGCGAGCGCTACTGCAATTACCATCGATGAGATTCTTGACCTGTTCTACTCCCTTAAGGCACCGTACAGAAACAAAGCAGTATTCGTCATGAACGACGCCACGGTTAAGGCGATCCGCAAGCTGAAGGACGGTCAGGGTCAATACCTCTGGCAGCCTTCACTGCAGGCCGGTACGCCGGATACCATTCTGAACAGACCACTATACACCTCAGCCTATGTTCCTGCAATTGCAGCTTCTGCAAAGACGATCGCGTTCGGCGATTTCGGTTACTACTGGGTTGCCGATCGTCAGGGGCGTGTTTTCAAGAGACTCAACGAGCTCTATGCAGCTACTGGTCAGGTCGGCTTTGTCGCAACTCAGCGTGTTGATGGAAAACTGATTCTGCCTGAAGCAATCAAAGTACTTCAGCAGAAGGCATAACGGAGGTGCACTATGAGCTATAACGCAAAGAACTATACCGAGCAAGGCGGTGAAAAAACCGTCATTGGCGGTACGCTTGAAATCAAGGAGGGAGCCTCAGTGACGGGGCTTCCTTCGCAGTTCACACCGGCTGAAAACCAGTCAGACTCAACCTCTACAACCATTGCCGGACTTGTTTTTGATTTCAACGCGCTGCTTGCAAAGCTAAAAACTGCTGGTCTGATGGTAGCTGATAGTTAAAAACAATGAAAGGATGGTGACGGTATGACACTGCTTGAAAAAGTTAAGGCGAACCTCATTCTTGAACACTCGGCAGATGATGAGCTTTTGCAGATGTACATCACCGCTGCCATCAGGTATGCCGAGAGCTATCAACATCTGCCTGAAAACAACTATGCCGAAAACGCAATGCCACCCACTACAGAGCAAGCCGTCATCATGCTGTCGTCCCATTTCTATGAATCAAGGGACGGCAGCACGGGCGGTTTTTTTGCAGACAATGTCCAGGCTGGACAACAAGTGTGGAATACGGTCAATCTTTTACTCCGGCTGGACCGGGATTGGAAGGTGTGATTATGAGCTATGGAAAGATGAACACCTTCATCGACATCGTGGAAAAAGTGACCACCAAAGATCAAGAGGGGTTTCGGACGGAAGTCGACAACATCATCGCCTCTGTCAAAGCGTATCGGGAGGGTCGGCACGGCAACGAGAAATGGGCAAACAGAGCCAGCTTCTCTGAAGCCACCGACCTTTTCCGTTTTCGCCGCATACCTGGTGTGACCATTACGACATCGATGGTTGTGGTGAACAAAGATGGCCGCTTTGAAATTGCCTCGGTGGAAGATGTCAAGGGACGCGGCATGTATATTGAGGTCCTTGCCAAGGAGGTGAAGCCTAGTGGCTAAAGCAACATTTAAAATGCCGGAGGACTTCCTGATGAAGCTCTCAAGGCTTGGCGAGAAAACGGATGAAATCATTCCCCGCGTACTGAAAGCAGGCGGCGAGGTTGCCGAGGCTAAAGTGAAAAGTAATCTCCAGAGTGTTATTGGAAATGGCACAAAGGAAGATAGCAGATCCACTGGTGAGCTCGTTTCAGCCCTTGGCGTCTCCTCTGCCAGACAAGACAAAGACGGAAATTTCAACGTCAAGGTCGGCTTTTCAGAGCCTCGCAGGGATAGCAAAAGCAATGCTATGGTTGCAGGCGTTTTAGAGTATGGCAAACATGGACAGCCTCCTAAACCTTTTCTGAAGCCTGCGAAAACAGCAAGTAAAAAGGCCTGTGTGGACGCGATGATTGCGACGTTAGAGGAGGAGGTTAAGAAAATATGAGTCTTCTCAGTGAACTGAACACCATCATCTCACCCCTCGTTCCACTGGAAACAGGCGTGTTTTCAGAGCCTGCACCAGACCGTTACGCTGTGATCACGCCGATGGTTGATACGTTCGAGCTATATACCGACGATAAACCACGACATGAAATCCAGGAGGCGCGAATATCCCTGTTTGACAAGGGAAGCTATACGACTCTCAAAAACCAAATTGTCCGTCTCCTTCTGGAAGCGGATTTCATCATAACCGACCGCCGGTACATCGGACACGAGGATGACACCGGCTATTTCCATTACGCCATTGATGTGGCGAAAAACTACGAATTGGAGGATTAACAAATGGCGACTATCGGATTAGATAAACTGTATTACGCCAAAATCACAGAGGACTTGAGCGGCAATGAAACCTACGGCACTCCCATCCAACTTGCAAAAGCGATGAAGGCAGACTTGTCCGTAGAGCTTGCTGAAGCAACTCTGTACGCCGATGATGGACCTGCTGAAATAGTGAAGGAATTCAAGAGCGGGACCCTTTCCCTTGGCATTGATGATATCGGTGTGACAGCGGCTGAGGACCTTACCGGGGCAAAGCTTGACGACAACCATGTCGTGGTTTCCGGCAGTGAGGATGGCGGTTCCCCTGTGGCCGTTGGTTTCAGAGCTAAGAAATCAAACGGTAATTATCGATACTTCTGGCTTTACCGTGTGGTATTCGGCATCCCAGCAACCAACCTCGCCACCAAGGGCGACAGCATCACCTTTTCCACCCCGACCATCGAAGGAACTGTAGTGCGAAGAAATAAGCTTGATGGCAATGGCAAGCATCCATGGAAATCTGAAGTCAATGAAGACGACGTAAGCGTTCCAGCATCCGTTATCACCGGCTGGTACACGCAGGTTTATGAGCCTGTTTTCACCGTCACACCGTAACGGAGGGATAGCATATGGATAATGAAAGAAGTTCAGGAATATCAATAGGTGGCCAGGAATATGAAATGCTCCTGACGACCAAAGCCACCAAGGAGATCGCCAAGAGATATGGCGGTCTTTCTAATTTGGGCGAAAAGCTCATGAAAACGGAGAATTTTGAGATGGCACTAGATGAGGTTGTTTGGCTTATCACTTTGCTGGCCAATCAATCGGTGCTGGTTCACAACTTGCAGAATCCTTCAAAAAAGCGGGATCTGCTTACTGAGGATACCGTTGAACTTCTCACCTCTCCCTTCGAGCTCGCGGAGTACAAAAACGCCATCATGGACGCCATGTACAAAGGAACGAAGCGCCATGTTGAAAGTGAGGATGAACCCTCAAAAAACGCACAGGTCGGGTAAGCGATGATGAGTTGTTTGCCCGACTGATTTTTTATGGTGTATCCCTCCTTCATCGGTCTGAGCAGGAAGTTTGGCTGATGCCGATCGGGCATTTACTCGACCAGTGGGAGGTATACAAGCAGTTCAACGGACTCGCTAAGGCAGCCCGTGAGTATTACATCGATGAAATCATACCAAACGGCATTTAAGGAGGTGGTGGGAACATGGCGGATAACTTTGGCTTAAAAATAGGCGTCGAGGGTGAAAAAGAATTCAAAAGAGCCCTCGCTGATATCAATCAGTCTTTCAAGGTGCTCGGCTCAGAAATGAAGCTCGTGGAGTCCGAATTTGGCAAAAACGAAAATAGCGTCCAGTCCCTCACCTCCAAGAATGAGGTGCTTACCAAGCAGATCGATGCTCAAAAAGATAAAATCGAAACCCTGCGTAAAGCACTGGAGAATGCATCCTCATCGTTTGGTGAAAACGATCGCCGAACTCAAGCATGGGCAGTTCAACTCAATAATGCCCAAGCTGAACTCAATGGTATGGAGCGTGAGCTAAAGGGCAATGAAAAAGCCCTGGATAGCGTCGCCGACGAGTTTAACGCAGCTGAAAAACAAGCGGACCAATTTGGCGATGAACTTGATAAAACAGGAAAAGATGCAGATACCGCTGGAGGAAAATTTGAAAAGCTGGGCTCAGTGGTCAAGGGTGTCGGTGCAGCTATGGGTGTAGCCTTCGCCGCTATCGGCACTGCTGCAATTGGGGCGGGCAAAGCGCTCGTCGACATGACGGTAGAAGCGGCCGCTTATGCAGATGAAATGCTAACACAATCCACCGTCACCGGTATGTCCGTAGAAAGTCTGCAAGCCTACAGCTATGCGGCTGACCTTGTCGATGTTTCCATGGAGACCTTAACCGGGTCTATGGCCAAGCAGGTAAAATCAATGTCGAATGCCAGAGATGGCTCATCTAAGTTCGCTGATGCGTATGCGAAGCTTGGTATCTCCGTAGCGGACAGCAATGGCCAGCTAAGGGACAGCGAGACAGTATATTGGGAAACCATCGATGCCCTCGGTAAAATTTCAAACGAGACTGAACGCGACGCTCTTGCTATGCAGATTTTTGGCAAGAGTGCGCAGGAGCTAAATCCTCTGATTGCTCAAGGTAGCGCTGGCATCGCCGCACTAACCGAGGAAGCAAAGCGGATGGGCGCAGTTTTAAGCGAGGAAAGCATCGGAAAGCTCGGTGCTTTTGATGATTCTGTTCAGAGGCTGAAGCAAGGATCGGAAGCCGCACAGCGTGTGATGGGGACCATACTTCTGCCACAGCTTCAAACCCTGGCCGATGACGGAGTATCATTGCTCGGAGACTTTACCTCCGGACTTGTTGAAGCAGGCGATGACTTTGACAAAATAAGCGAGGTTATTGGTAATACGGTAGGCGGCCTGGTTGACATGATAATGGAGAACCTCCCAAGGATCATTCAAGTTGGTATGGACATCGTCATGGCCATCGTAAACTCTATCGTTGAAAACTTACCGACGATCGTTGATTGTGCTTCTTCTATCGTCATGACGTTGCTTCAAGGTTTAATTGAGGCGCTTCCCGCTATTACGGAGGGCGCTCTGCAGCTTGTCCTAACACTGGTGCAAGGCATCATCGACAATCTGCCTGCCATTATTGAAGCTGCGATTCAGATGATCGTCACACTGGCTTTGGGTATCGCGGAAGCTCTGCCGGAACTGATTCCTTCTATCGTCGAGGCAATTCTCCTGATCGTTCAGGTGCTGCTTGACAACATGGATAAAATTCTCGAGGCGGCCTTTGCAATTATTAAGGGTTTGGCAGAGGGATTACTGAATGCGCTGCCAGAGCTGATTGCTGCACTGCCTCAAATTATTACGAGCATCATCAATTTCATCACCAATAACCTGCCTGCCATCATTTCCATGGGTATACAGCTCACCGTTCAACTTGCGGCAGGACTCATCAAGGCTATACCTCAGCTTGTTGCTTCCTTACCCCAAATTATCTCAGCTCTAGTTCTTGGGCTGGGCAAAGCTGTAGGTGCTGTATTTGAGATTGGTAAGAACATCGTTACCGGTCTCTGGGATGGTATCAAATCCATGGGCACTTGGATCAGTGATAAAGTCAGCGGCTTCTTTTCCGGCATTGTTGATGGGGCAAAAGACCTGCTTGGTATTCATTCACCTTCTACTGTATTTGCAGGGATTGGCGAAAATATGGGTGCGGGTATCGGTGTCGGCTTTGATCAGATCATGACCAAGGTCTCAAGGGATATGCAAACATCCATCCCCACCGACTTTAACGTGGACACAAACTTCAACATGAAAGGTAGCGGGTCCAACCTAGCCAGTGTTACAAAATCCATTGTTGAGCATACCGGTGTCATTGAAGTCCGTGGAATCAACAGCAAAAAAGAACTCACTGGCGTTGTTGAAATCATTATGGATCAGTTTAGGAGGGAGGCGAGAATCTGATGATACGACTGGAAACATCCACAGGCGAAATCCTGTCGAGGATTCTTAAGGAAATCTCCCCGATAGAGTATTCCTCAAACCGGCAAGTGAATCGACTTTTGGACGGGAGCTATCACGTTCAGATTGTCGGCAGCGCTCTTAAAAGCATGGAAGGCACCATCGTGTCCACCTTCAGTCAAGCAGAAAAGTTAAACAGTCTGATTGACCTAGGTACCCCGCTGGTGCTGATCTTTCTTGACAAAAAGTACCTTGTGTATGCTGACGATAAAATTGCTTGGAAACGCATTAACTTTGCCCACGGGAACAAGGATAAAAGCCTGTTTGAAGGCAAGGTCAGGATGATCCTTAAAGAGGAGGTGGCGCTGTGAGAAGCGTGAACTCCTTGATGGAAGAAAAGCTAAAGAGCGATCAGCAGACACCGGCCAATAAAGCTGCACCACAAATGAGCATCCAAGTAAGCCGGGCTAGGTCGACCATCATGGACTCGGATTATTGGACGGTTGAAACGATCCGTCAAAAGACCGGACTTGGGGATCTCAGTGTTGCTCCCAGACGATATAAGGCTTATGGTCGTCCCAATAGAATCTATGAAATTCATGTCGATAACGGTGTGGTCGGAACATCAATCCGGGAATATCCGGACACCTTCAAAGAAGGCTGGAAGGATCAGTTCACCTTGGGTAATGGCTCATCGGTAGCACTTGCCTTTGACGGTAACTGGCAGCGGTATCGCGGAGTATGGCGCTTGGTGACGGATGAAAAGCCGTGGATATTTTGGGTGGACTCCTCCGGCATTTTATGGCGTCAGCTGTGGGATGATGCATCCACCCTCTCTCAGCTCGATACTGGCGTCAGCTATGTACGGGCTATTCGGGCATGGCGAAATCAGTATTCTGCCGAGCTTGATCAGGGCATTGTCGTCGGCTACATCAAAACGGATGGGACCGTCTGGTACCGCAACTACTGCAGACAAGCTGATGGCACAGTAATCTGGGAAATTGCCAGAGTGCTGCCTTCTGTTTCAAGTGCAGTACACTTAAACCTGTTTTTGACCAATGACTACCGTCTCGGATTTAGCATTGAAAAGACAAATGGGGACATACATTGGATTATCACCCAGCGTAACTGGTCTGGAATGGCCATTATCCCAGAGAACGTTCATGCGGCGTTATCTCTGAATGAAGTCAAACTTATCCCGATCATTTACACCGATCTGAAGCAGACGGAGCGTGTTGATTCGAGTATCACCTTCGGCAAGGTAAACTTCTGTCCGTTTGATGTGATCATCGGTTTTGTTCCTACAATCGTCCGCGCAAAACGTATGGATGACAATTTGATTGAAATTGAATACGACACGGACCTTTATGAGGTCCCTGACTGCCCTGAATGTTTTACCATCTCAAACAATACGATTGTGGCTGTAGCTAAGTCAGGGAGCAGAATACTTAGGTTGACGACAGCAAATACACTGGTCAGTGTTGGCAGCTGGACAGTTACCTATAACGGCCTTGGCGGCATTAACTCTTATCATTCTGAGTGCTGTAAGCCTGAGTTTGGTAGCTTTTCCGTACTTGCAACCGGTGAACCACCTTCTGTCTCAGAAACCATCGAGCCTACCTTGAGTCTGACAAGCATCAGCTTCATCCAGTGTACTTTTTCAAGTGTGTACGGTGATGAAAAGGTATCCGCAGTACTGTCCATCGTCGCTGTTGATCTAATCAAAGTCGGGACAAATCCACTTTAGTCCAGGAGGGATACTATGAATTTTAACGCAAGCGTCAAGCTTCACAATAAGTTTGAAGTGTATGTCAAAGACATACGCTCGGGAAAAGAGCGCCTGATCGGCACTGCCTATAACATTGTGCTGAGCGCAATGTGGACCCAGATCATTTCGGACAGGAGAAGTCCGTTTGACTATATCTGCTACGGCCGTGGTACTGGAGAACTTTCTCCGACCAGAACGTCGCTCTTTTCTCAGATTGCCCAGGTCAGCTCCACTCGTGTGGAAGAAGTCTATTCAAGTGACTCAGGTTACATTAAGGAGAAGATCGAGCTTTCACCCAGCACGGCTGTTGGCGAGACCATTACAGAAGTTGGCATCAGAGGCTACAACCGGCTGGTAACCCACGCTCTACTCAAGGACGCTGAAGGCAATCCAATCAGTTTTACGAAAACAGATACAGACGTCGTCACCATTTACGCGACCCTTTACTGCAAGATTTCGGTTACTTCACCGCTGGGCTTCAGCCAATCACAGGTGTCCTATGGAGCGGCGTATTACATTTTGAATTATGGATACATCACATCGACGATCAAGGTAGGGCGAAATCCACTACCACTTGATGCAGACTCTATCAATGCGGCAGGGATCAGTGATGCCAGTGCAGCCTCGAAATCGTCCAATCGGATTGCTTATGATGTTACAGCAGCTACTGAATCCTACAAGGTCCGCTTTGAAATCGCTGATGCAAACTTGTTCATCAAAGAAATCCAAGTCGCAGAGACGGCTTCCATCGTCGTGCCGGAGAGCTCCATCATAGGTAAAGTTCTCTATGAGAACGTGCCTCTCGGGACTGGCGACAATGTGAAAACAAAGTTTTTGATTCCCAGCCCTTACATTGAGACACCGCTGGTTGACGTGAAGGTTAACTCGGTCGTTGCCTCTCACACTCTTGAGAGAAAGCCAAGGGTAGCTCTTTCCTGCGGCACTAACCACGGTAATGGCGGCTCTGGCTTCAGTTCCTATCCCAGTGTCGTGTACCCGACACCTTGGGGAAACAAGTGGATCGGGAACGGTGAATATAAGGTGCAATACGGCAAGGTTCACAGAGGTTATCTAAGACAGTATGGCTCCTTCAGTCCTTCAGTTGGTTCGTTTCCAGACAAACCGAGTTATAGTTCCCGGTCCTCCAGCCAGCCAATTTTCCTAAACACCGAGCAGGTCTGTGTGCTTCCGGCAAATGTCTGGATTGACTATTCAGCCGATCAGGCAAAATCAATCCTCTCAAGGTTTGGAGATATCACGCCTTCTACTGGAGTCATGACACCTGACGATTTGTTCCTGATCTACTCCGATAACAGTGCGGGCTATGTCAGACTGGCCAAGAAGGCTGCCGATGGCAAGTATTATCGAGTAGGGGCTTCGCAAGCTGGAGCTTCTGGCAGATACACTTACCAGAATAATTTCATCACAGCTGATGGCAACCATGCAGTTCTTTCAGGCTACAACGGTTTGGTCATAGTCTCAATTGACACAGTGAACGAAACGATTACCCAGGAGATCAATGACTCTACTTATCAAATCGCGGTCTGTGAGTATAACGGTAAAATATACACCTTTGCTGCGGGCAACTACAAAATCTACGAGCTGGTAAGCGGCGTATTCACTTTGGCCTATTCAGGCACATATGGCAATACCATGTCGCTTTACGGCGGAGGTCTGGTTGGCGAGGGTCTTTGCCTGATCAGCGATTCCAACATCGCCAACGCAAAATTCATTAAGCTACTTCCTGATGGCGTGGAGTACTACGCGCCACAGTCACCTATTTCCCATTCAGTGACGAGCATCAGCAACATCATCACTGACGGAGGTCCAATATTCTACTGCGGGATTGACCGATCTGCCAGGACCTTCTATGTGGATGATTCAGAGGTATTCGTGGTGCTTGCCACCCCTCCGACAGACGCGGAGGCAGTTACAGCATCCTATAAAACTGAAGGTATCCACAAGACAGACCAGTTCGTTCTGGACGTGACTTTCTCGGTCAGCTATGCGGAGGGCGTATGATTACTTGGCATTTAGGTGGCGCAGTGTCTTACTCGGAGGAACTGCTGAAGTATTCGCTGTTCTTGATGGAGAATGGGTATCGAGTGCAGGTCTATGATGCGGCTTTTACATCCTTATGGAACGGTGGCCGGATACCCTTTAATCGCAGCACGGGATTTGAAGATTTTATCAGGGCTATCGAGCTTTTCAATGCGCATGGGATCGGTGTAGATGCGACCTTTTCTGGCGTCGTTGAAGATCATGAACTCATGGACTATGAGTGTAATGCCGTGCTTGATAAATTGGCAGATAGCCCTTTGAACGGCGTAATTCTTTCCGAACAGAAGCTCTTTGACCACATTAAGCAAAAGCATCCTGGGCTTGCGATCACCTCATCGATTACCGCTGTGGTGCCAAAGATTAAGGGCTGCGACTTTTTTGCGGTGAGCCCAGACTTTAATACTCATCTGGAGGACTTGGCTCGTCTTGGTTTTCATAGATTGCAGATATTGGTGAACGAAAACTGCTACCAAAACTGTACAGAGCGCGGCCAGCACTACAGACAGTTATCACTTCAAATGAAGCGCTTTGATAAATCCTACGAGGACGTCTGTATCTGCAAAGATCAATCTGGCGACCGGTTCAAGATGAGGCTTGGTATGGAGCAAATAAATACCTTACATGAAGCGGGCATCTCCCATTTCAAGCTGCAGGGCAGACAGGACCATATTGAAAGTGAAATCGGTCCATACATCAGGGACGTGATCCTAAAAACGAAGGGAGATGAATGATATGAGTATGTGGCACGTAGGAACGGTCGTCTGCAGCGGTTGCGGCACCGTCTTAACCATCAAGTCTATATCGGACAGCATTAACTGTTATTTGTGTGATGCACCAATTGATCTGTCGGAGCTTCCGATCGTTGAAATTGCCGACACGAAGAAATCATCTGAAGAGGTCTCTGAAGAAGAATCATAGCAATAAAATTCTGAGTTTGTGGAGGTGAAAACATGCAGCTGACATTCGAAAATGATGCTATTGTCGGGAACGGCACTTATCCTGATTTTATTCAGTTCCCTAAAACAGAAGGCCAGCTGTTTTTTATCACTGGCGGTCTGCTCTATGGCACACCGAGTAATCGTTTTAATGGTGACTTCTCAGCTCCAGTTTGGCAGGACACTGTGTACATCAGTCCAAAAAATGATACCGGCCTTAGCAATCTGGAGCTGAAATCCCTTTCTGGCTTTGGTATAGTCGGTTGCTTTCTTACTCCTTACGCACAGAAGCTACTCATACACGAGTACATGTTCGAGATGGATCGATATCTGGATTCCGGCAGCATCAAGTGCTCAATGGATACCCCAATCACATCCTTTACGCTGAGTCTTGAAAACCCGATCAATGAAAATCCAGAATACGAAGGCAACGTAGCCATTTCAGAAGAGTCCAGCCTTCTCTCTCCTGGCAGTAAAGTGGTATTTGAGTTCATCATTGGCGACAGTGAGCCTTATCCAATGGGGAGCTTTTATGTGGACCGGAGCAATTTTGAACTACTCGGCGAAAGTATCAGCGTGGATGGCCGGAACATTATCGGTAAAGCACTAGGCGATCAGAGCTTCGATGAAGACAACTCCTACACATACCAGCTCCTTCATCAGACAATCAGGGATATCCTTGATAAGGCTAATATCAGCACCGATGAAATGCTGGTGCAGAACACTTCTCTGTCAGCTGGCTATATGTTCGACCCCAATATGAGCTTTCTTGATGGCGTCATGGAAGTTCTAAAAGCGTTTGATAACTGGCAAATCAAAGAACTTGTTAATGGAACCGTGGTAATTGGGGCTTCAACCTTTACTGGATTTGCAAGTAACTCAAGCTATGTTTTTCAGCGTGACAAGGACATCTTCACAAGAAACATCGTCAGGGACGATCAAGAAGCCTACCGCAGGGTCTGCGTTCACAACCGGGATTTCAGCATCAAGGTGTACCGAAATGTCCAGACCTATACCGGATGGAATCTCCAAGCGAACAAGACTCTTTACATCAATGTACCGGAAGGAACGTCACTCACGGATGCTGAGAGCTACGCCAACCAGATCGCAGACAGCCTGCAGTATGTTGGAAAAATCGAAAGCTTTACAGGCCCATTCAGGCCACAGCTCCTCTTAGGCGATGAGGCGATGATCGTCAACAGCGAAGGCTCCACAAGTCTTGGACTTATCACTGAGATCACTCATCGTTTTGGTAAGGACGGGTTTTATACCGACTTTACCGTGGACAGTGGCGGCAAGCTCGGCAAAGGCAGACTCAGTGACTACATTGGCAGGATTACAAAAGACCGGACCAGCAGCAGCCGCGTTTATGAATAAAATAGTGCCTTGAGATAATCAGGCTTTATATATCAACTATCTCAAAACAGCAAAAGAGGCGTCCGCAAATAACGGGCGTCTTTTTTGTACAGCAAAATTGAAGGAGGACTACTATGAAGGAAATTTGGAATTGGACACAGGCGGCAATTGCTGCAGCAGGAGGAGGTCTTGGATACTTTCTCGGAGGTTGGGATGGCTTTTTGTATGCGCTTTTAGCCTTCGTCATCATCGACTATGTCACTGGTCTGATGTGCGCAGTGCTAGACAAGAAGCTGTCAAGTGAGGTCGGCTTTCGAGGTATTTTCAAGAAGGTGCTCATCTTCTCGCTCGTGGCCATCGGGAATATCGTCGACCAAAGTGTTATCGGTGACGGCTCTGTTATCAGAACGGCTGTCATCTTTTTCTACCTATCAAACGAGGGTGTCTCCATCCTTGAGAATGCAGCGCATATAGGCTTGCCGGTACCGCAAAAGTTAAAGGATATCCTGGAACAGCTTCATAACCGAAGCGACAAGGAGGGCTGATGAATGAATCTTCGAAAGTTAATTCTTATAAACAATGCCTGTTATAAAGCAGGCAGAACCATCACACCAAAGGGCATCATGGTGCATTCTACCGGGGCAAACAATCCCTTTCTGAAACGCTATATCGGACCAGACGACGGACTCCTGGGAAAGAATCAATACAACAACCACTGGAATCAGGACAAGCCTGATGGCAGACAGGTCTGCGTCCACGGCTTCATTGGTAAGCTGACTGACGGAAGCATCGCCACCTATCAAACCCTACCGTGGAATCATAGAGGCTGGCATGCCGGAGGAACTGCGAACGATACACTTATCGGCTTCGAGATCTGCGAGGATGGCCTGACCGATACCTCGTATTTTAATGCCGTTTACAAGGAAGCCGTAGAGCTTTGCGTCTATCTCTGCAAACAATACGGGCTCACCGAAAAGGATATCATCTGTCACTCAGAGGGCCATAAACTTGGCGTTGCCAGCAACCACGTCGATGTCATGCACTGGTTTCCGAAGCATGGCAAATCGATGGATACGTTCCGTGCTGATGTAAAATCAGGTCTTACACCGGTCACTCCAACCGGACCGAAGAAGTATTACCGCGTCCAGCTTGGCGCATTTACCGTCAAGGCAAATGCCGACGCCATGCTCCGCAAGGTCAAGGCGGCTGGATTCACTGATGCCTTTATCAAATACAGCGAATAGCACACCACTTAATGCCTACTGAGAGATCCGTCTTTCGGTAGGCATTATTTTTTTGCCGTGTTTTCGTTCAAACAACTTGTTCACCTCCATTGGGTAGTGAGGACGGAAGTTCTCAGATTGGAGGACAAGCGATGACAAATGAACAAAAAGAGAGAATTACCGCCATGCGTCATGACGGTTATGGATATACGACAATTGCCAAGGCGGTCGGTCTCACAAAGGATAATGTAAAGGCATACTGCCGCGCTCACGATCTTGCTGGAGTCAAAGCACAAAGCAATGCTCGCATCATACCTGAACAAAGTTTCTGCCAATGTTGTGGCAAGCCGTTACACCAGATTCCAGGTAGAAAAAAGGTGAAGTTTTGCTCCACGGACTGCCGTCAACAGTGGTGGAACACACACCCGGAACAGGTCAAACGAAAAGCGGTATACTCCTTCACCTGCACCTACTGCGGGAATCTATTCACAGCCTATGGAAATTCCAGCCGCAAATATTGCTGCCACAGCTGCTATATCGCTGCTCGCTTTAAAGGCGGTGAGTCACATGACTGAGATACAGTTTCAAGCCGAAAAGCGCTATCAAGTGGCCATTTCGATGGCTAAAGCACTTCTTGAAAAAGGGCTTCTGACGGAGGAAGAGTACGCTGTGATTGATACTAAACTGCTCGAAAAATTCCAGCCAGCTTTGGGTACATTACTGTCCGAAATGCGTTGACTTAACTGCCTTTCTGAGTGATGTATATGGTTGGAAAGGAGTGATTTCTCTTGAAAACAGTAGTCAAAATTGAGCCAGCAATACCGCAAATGCCGGTTCGGAAAAAAGTAGCTGCCTACGCCAGAGTTTCAATGGAAACCGAGAGGTTGTCCCATTCTTTATCAGCTCAGATAAGCCACTACAGCGAGCTGATACAGAAGCACTCGGACTGGCAATACGTAGGCGTTTATGCGGATGACGGCATCAGTGGTACCGGCACCAGCAAGCGCGATGAATTTAGGCGCATGGTTGAGGATTGCGAAGCCGGAAAAAT
>Ga0074193_1001331_pt1 | contig 30988 bp, 25 predicted proteins | sample EPASupsiteHSE605_FD_64523 | JGI IMG/M metagenome (GOLD analysis project Ga0074193, IMG submission 64523) | Bioremediated contaminated groundwater from EPA Superfund site, New Mexico - Sample HSE6-05 | ecosystem: Environmental > Aquatic > Deep subsurface > Groundwater > Contaminated ... | reverse complement strand
TGTCGGTGGTTCAAGTCCGCCCCGAGGCACCATAAGCGGAAGTGGCTCAGTGGTAGAGCATCGCCTTGCCAAGGCGAGGGTCGCGAGTTCGAATCTCGTCTTCCGCTCCATTGACTAAAAAGCGTTACATTATGTAACGCTTTTCTTTTACTTGCCAAGTAGGCATAAAGTTGATATAATAACTTTTGCGCGTAAGCATTAAATCCCCGTTCGGGGAGTTTTTCGCGATTAATATGGGCGGGTGGCGAAGAGGCTAACGCTGTGGTCTGCAAAATCACCATTCATCGGTTCGAATCCGATCCCGCCCTCCAAAAGATTAAATGCACTCTTTAGTTTCAATAACTAAAGAGTGTTTTTTTATTACATGCGGATTTTTACAATTACAAATAATTTCTAATTCTATAAATAGTATGGGATTTATTAGCTCATATAGATAAAATATGCGTGCAAATTCGATGTTTATTATGGGAAAGATATTTATAAGTTGATTCTATAGGAGGGGTTATTTTGACAGGAACTGTAAAATGGTTTAGCGAAAGTAAGGGCTATGGCTTTATTGAATCTGAAACAGGACCAGATGTATTTGTTCACCAGGCAGATATACAAAGTTCTGGTTTCAGAACTTTAAGTGAGGGCCAGAGGGTAGAGTTCGACCTTGCAGAGGGGCCAAAAGGACAGCATGCTACCAAGGTTCATTTACTTTCTTAGGGATACCTCCAGAATCATCTTTAACTAGCCGTCCATTAGGGCGGCTTTTAATATGTTTTACAGGTTAAACTTTACTAAATGATTTTATAAAGGTCTATAATAACAAGCAAGAACGATAATAAAGATCGGGGGTATTAGATTATGTCTGATTTCGATGAGGTGGCTAGTAAATATGACAGTTGGTATGAAACTTCGGTCGGCAAATTTGTAGATGAAATCGAAACCCGTCTTGCTTTTGAACTATTTACTCCAGAGCCCAAAATGAACATCCTAGATGCCGGGTGTGGGACCGGAAATTTTAGCATTAAGCTGGCTGAAAGAGGAGCAAGGGTAACCGGTATAGATATTTCTGCTGAAATGCTGGCAGTTGCACAGAAAAAGGCCCTTAACCGAGGACTAACCATTGATTTCAAAGAAATGAATATTTATAATCTTGCCTTTCCCGATAATTATTTCGACGGCCTGTTTACCATGGCTGTTTTTGAGATCATTCAAGAACCCAAGCGGGCTTTTCAGGAGATGATGCGCGTTTTGAAACCAGGCAAGTTCTTGATGATTGGCACCATTCGTAAGGATAGTGCCTGGGGAAGATCCTATGAAAAACGTGTATTGGAAAATCCCGATTCCATTTACCGATATTGTGTGTTTAAAACCCGTCAGGAATTTGAGGAGTTAGATCCCAAGAATCTTGTTAAAACCGGACAATGTTTGTTTATCCCTCCTGACGCAGATCCTGAAAAGTTTAACCAGCAGGAGGAAAACCAGCTGTCAAAAACGGAACAAGGCGGTTTTATGGCAGGATTATGGCAAAAACCAATTAATTCATAACACTTAGGTCTTGCAAAACCGGGCCGAATTTGATACACTAAATAAGCTTAAAACATGCCCGGGTGGCGGAATAGGCAGACGCACGGGACTTAAAATCCCGCGAGGTTTACCCCTCGTGCCGGTTCGACCCCGGCCCCGGGCACCAATATCAAGCAAGAATTTACCGAAGGTTTAAGGCCTTCGGTATTTTTCGTTTTATGAGATATTTGATTCAAAAATAATATTGCTAATGAATTGCTAATTGGAGTTATGTTCAAATGCTGGTTTTAAGAGCATATCAAACTGATCGGCAATTTATTTATGCGTTTCTTGAAGAACATGTGAGTAAAGATCCATTGTAATTGCTATTGAACTATGTCCTAATCTCAGCTTTAACTTAGATTGATCAACCTTTAGTAGTGCTAATGTAAAAGTTGACCGGTGGTAAACTTTTTAGTTGACACTACTAAAGGGAAACCAGTTACAATAATATCGATATTTTATAGCAGGTAATTTGCATATTGATATACCTGCTTTTTATATGCACTTTTAGTGAATGTCGAAAGATAATTAAGTGGTTGAGAGTTACAATACCTAAGTAATCAGATTGTGCTGATATGATGGGACTTTGACTTTCGACATAATTCATCAAGAAGGCAAATTAATCTATCGTATAATTTATCAAACTTCATATATCCGCATTTTCAGAATTGAGAGGATGCAAGTTTAATGTATTTATGGACTAATAAGATAGACAGGAAAAAAACTGCCAATGTTCTCCTACCCGCTGGACTAATAACAATAGGTTGCCTATTAGTAGCCTATTTTCTTAACCCTGAATGGAATTTAAATTATAATCAAATACATACCGTTTTGGAGATAATTTGTGTAGCCATTGCTTTGACTTCATTTTATATTTTTTGGTTTACTGCCAATATCCGTAAAACTAACCTTCTACTAGGGATAGGTTTCTTAACAGTGGCTATTTTTGACTGTTTTCACCTTCTTTCTTACCCTGGATTAGGCCTATTTCCCGCAAGTTTTCTTGATTTACCTACTAGATACTGGTTAGTAGGACGGTTTTCTGAAGCCCTATTTCTAATTTTTGCTACTACACCCCTAAATAATCAGATAGGAAACAAATACCTTACTGCATCTATTACCTTAATAATTACTGTTTTGATTGGAATATTGATATATACCTCTCCACGTGAGTTCTTTCCTGTTCTTAAAACTGCTACAGGCGTAACTCATACTAAAGTGGTAATAGAGTACATTATTATTTTTATGTTTTCCATTTTCCTTTACCGAGCTGCTAGTGGGAAAATGAAGGACAGTGAAATGATACAACAGAAATATATTATCATGGCTATGTTAGTAGCAATACCTTCTGAGATATGTTTTACCTTATATACTACATATGATTACTATAATATTCTTGGACACCTTCTGAGAGTGTCTTATTATTACTTACTGTTAAAGGCTATTACAGAAGGACTTATTTTGTATCCATATAAGATGTTAGAGACTTCTGAAATGAAATTCTCTAAAACCTTTTATAATAATCAAACAATAATGACTATTAGTAGAATATCAGATGGGTTTTATATTGACATAAATAATACTTTTGAAGAGGTATTTGGTTATAAAAGAGAAGAAGTTCTTGGCAAATCTGCTGGATGGTTGATATGGGCAGAGCCTAATGACAGAGAAATACTCATGGAGGAACTTTCCAGAGAAAGAGAGGTAAGGAATAGGGAATTCAAATATAAGCGGAAAGATGGCAAAATTGGCTATATGACAGGTACAGCGAGTTATGTAGATATAGATAATGAAAGGCATGTAATTACTTCTTGGATTGATATTACCGAATTAAGAAAATATCAGAGAGAAATAGCAAGGTTGGATAATCTTAATCTAATGGGTCAAATGGCAGGCAGTATTGCACATGAGGTTAGAAATCCAATGACTTCTATCAAGGGTTTTCTACAGTTGTTTTATCAACAATACAAGTATCGTGAGGATAGAGAGTCAATCGAGTTAATGGTTGAAGAACTAGATAGGGTAAATGATATAATTACTACTTTCTTATCTCTTTCACAAATGAATCATATTGAACTAAAATCAATGAACCTCAATGATTGTATTGTTGGTGTGCTACCATTAATAATTGCGGATGCTTTAAAGAATGAGGTGTTTGTTGATAACAAGTTGGAACATATCCCTCAGATTATGATTGATAAGGGAGAAATTAAACAGTTAGTTTTAAATCTTACAAGAAATGCAATAGAATCAATGCCATCTGGAGGTACTTTAACAGTGAAAACATTTGAGGATGTTGAGGGAGTGAATCTGCTGGTTCAGGATGATGGCAAAGGGATACCCCCTGAGATAATTGATAAAATAGGAACTCCATTCTTGACCACCAAAAAAGATGGAACTGGACTTGGTATGGCTGTATGTTACAGTATTGTTGAACGGCATAATGCCAAGATAACGGTGGATACAAGTTCTGAAGGAACTAGCTTTAAGGTGACTTTTCCAATACCGATAGAGAGAGAAGATGAAGTAGTAGCTTAATGTAAACCCAATAAAAGAATACTCTTAGAACCTGCCATAATGCAGGTTTTTATTTTGTCGTTAAATAAAATAATGAAATAGTGCTTAGGGGAAATAGCCAAACAGATAGTGTAATTAATTAAAATAATACTTTTATATGCTTCTTCCTACAAAAAGAAATGCCTATTTTAGGGGATTAATAGAAATTAAATAAACCATCTGATTATTGTAATTGACCATCTTCTTCTATATAATAATTAATGCAAAAGAAGATGGACTAAAAGCTATAAATACCAATATTAGTATGCCGATGTGGCAACCTAGCCGACCTGCTGATTCGTAATCAGCAGGTCGGCTAGGTTGCCTTCCAGTTATTTCACAGTAATAAATTCGCGATATTGATTGCAAGAAGGCCGGATCTCCAGGCACGTCTAATAAATAATTTATTGCCAAATTTACTGCCGTTTACTCAAAAATAACCAATAATCCTAAAGGAAAAGGGGCAAAAAATAGAAATAGATTCGTCTCCATTGAAATTCTAATTCTTCTATGATATAATTACCTTTGTTGGAATCTGCTTGGGGGGCGTACACATTGTTGTCTGACTAGCATAAAAGGATTCCAGCGAGAAGCTAGGGGGCGTACGCAGAGTTGCCTGATGGCTACTGATTACAGGGTTCTTCCACTGGGGACCTGTATTAGTGAATGATTTATCCCTCTGTAGAAATGCAGAGGGATTTTTATTTGGTTAAACACTTGATAATCTGGGGTAAATGTTCAGGGACAGAACTTGAGTAATTTATTAATAGCTGACGCAGGCTACCCCCACTTCCGAAGACAGCTGCCTTTTTATTGCATATCTTCCGTTGGTGCCCCAAGGATTTCACCTATCCGCCTCTCTAGTTTATCCAAGTCCAACTGGGCTTCCTTTTTAATGCTTTTTCTTAGCATAGGGCCGATATGATGCAGGTCGGGCTTGAGTATTAAAGTTTATTCAAGGAATTCAGGCAGACTTCATTTATATACTATGATTCACATAGGTTTGAGAAAATCGACCGATAATAAAACAATTAGACTTCGATGTGAACTTATTATCTGTTTTCTAAAATGTTTGTTGAGGCCTTGGTCTAACAGAGTATCTGAATTTAAAAGCGATGTGGTTGGCAGTCAACAGCAGAAGGGGGGCAAGGCCGGGTTTTATGAGAGAAAAAGATTTGCTTACACCTTATAAGGAAAAGAGAGACTTTGCAGTAACACCCGAACCGTCTGGAGGTCACGGTAAGGGAGGTATGGTGAGGGGATTCGTGGTTCAAAAACACGATGCCCGCAGCACGCATTATGACCTAAGGCTAGAACTGGACGGGGTGTTGAAAAGCTGGGCGGTTCCCAAGGGGCCTAGCCTGCAACCAGGCCAGAAACGACTGGCTGTTAATGTCGAGGATCACCCTCTGGAATACCTGTATTTTGAAGGAACTATTCCTCCAAAACAATATGGTGCCGGTGATATGATCATCTGGGATCGGGGTACCTGGGAGCCCATCGGTGATGCAGCCGAGGGCCTTAACAAAGGTCATCTCAAATTTAACCTTTATGGCCAAAAATTGCAGGGGAAATGGGTATTGGTGCGGATGAATGATAAAAACGATGATAAAAAGAATTGGCTGCTTATTAAGGAACGCAATGACAATGCCTCGCCGGGTTTTGAAGAAAACCAATCATTGCAGCTGACAGAGAGCAGCGCGAATGATCTTTTTTTGTCCCTGCCATCAGGAGCCAAACCCGGACCTTTTCCGGCCAAATTAGCTCCCCAATTAGCTACCCTGGCAGACAGCCTCCCGGCCGGTAATGATTGGATATATGAGATAAAATTTGATGGCTATCGTATTCTAACCCGGTATGACAAGGATTCGGTGACCCTGTTTACCCGCAATGGCCATGACTGGACTGCGAAACTGGCCAGCCTGGTACCAGAACTGAAGAAATTAAAAATAGGTCCGGGTTGGCTGGATGGGGAGATAGTAATACTTAATGAAAATGGGGTTCCGGATTTTGGGGCTTTGCAGTCAGCTTTTGAAACACAGCGAACTGCTGAGATAATCTACTATGTATTCGACTTGCCTTACTATGCCGGATATGACCTGCGGGAGGCCAGTCTTACATCCCGCCGCATTCTGCTGGCCAACCTCTTAAAGGACTCAACCTCACCCCGAGTAAGGTTCAGTGAAAATTACATGGGCAGCGCCCCCGATATTTTCCGCGGTGCCTGCGATATGGGACTGGAAGGTATTATGGGTAAGAGAAAGGACTCTGTCTATACATCGGGACGTTCGCAAAGCTGGATAAAACTGAAATGTACCAAACGCCAGGAGTTCATTATTGTAGGTTATACTCCTCCCTCAAGACCCAGTCAGGGCTTTAAATCACTTCTTCTGGGGATATATGATGGAGCTGGACAGTTGAATTATGCCGGTAAAGTGGGAACTGGATTCAATGCTAAGAATACTAGTATGATTAAGGACCAACTCGATCGCCTGATAACAGATAATATGCCGCTGCGTGAAGTTCCTAAGGGTATTAAAGCCTATTGGGTGAAGCCTGAATTGGTAGCTGAAGTAGCATTTACCGAATGGACCAGGGATGGAAAGATTAGACATGGTGCTTTCAAGGGGCTTCGCACCGATAAACCTACTGACGTGATCACCCGGGAGGTACCGGCCAGTGCAGCCGCAAATATATCATCTACAATGGTGTTCCCGGCCCGAAATAGTTTAGCCGAGAAATTACCTAACCAGGTAATAAGTAATCCGAACCGGGTAGTGGATCCGAGCACAGGGATAACGAAATTGGATGTCGTGAACTACTACTTAGCGGCTGAGAAATGGATCCTGCCTTATCTTCGTAACCGCCCGGCAGCATTGGTGCGTGCCCCGGAGGGTTTGGGGGGTGAACTGTTCTTCCAAAAGCATGCAGATAAATTAAAGATTCTCGGTCTTAAACAGCACGACCCCAATCTGGACCCGGGGCACCCGGCTCCCATAACGATCGATTCCCTAGAAGCATTGATAGGTGCTGTACAGATGAATGTCCTTGAATTTCATACCTGGAATGCTACCATCGATAATATCGAAAAGCCGGATCGAGTGGTTTTCGATCTTGATCCGGGGGAAGGGACGAATTGGGCAAAAATAGTCGAAGCGGCCCAATTAACCCGGACCCTTCTTGGGGAATTGGGATTACAGAGTTTTCTTAAGACCAGCGGAGGTAAGGGATTGCATATTGTAGTACCGCTTAAGCCGCGGGATGATTGGGAAACAGTGAAATCGTTTGCCAAAGGGGTGGCCAGTCATCTGGCCAGAACCATACCTTCACACTTCACCGACGTGAGTGGACCGCGTAATCGGGTCGGCAAGATTTTTATCGATTACATCCGCAATGGACGTGGTGCTACCACGGCGGAAGCTTTTTCCGTCCGTGCCCGTACCGGCCTGGGGGTATCAATACCTTGCTCATGGCAGGAGCTACCGCTTTTGAACGGCGGAGCACATTGGACCATTGTCAACGCAGGCCTGTGGCTGGAAAGGGAGGATGACCCGTGGCAAGACTACAACCACAGCAGGCAGATCATAAAGGCCGCAGCCAAAAAGATCATGTTGGAGAACTAATTTACAAACAGCTACCGGCCTTGTATAAGCCATGAAAATGCCGAAGGCTTAAGTCCTTCGGCATTGTGATAAATAATTCGAAATGTTATAGCAAATATAAAAGGCCACCTTTGTTGGAATCTGCTTGGGGGGCGTACACATTGTTATTTGACTAGCGTAAAAGGATTCCAGCGAGAAGCTAGGGGGCGAACATTTAAAATGCCCTGCTAAGTCCATTTTACCTGATTTCACAATTAAGAAGAATGTTACATATGTGCTTAATAACCAGAGTCATCTATTAACCACGGTGCATTATCACTTTCTTTAATCAAAGTAAAATATTTAGTATGAAGTCCAACTGACCATGGTGGAGTATCTTTGCTATACACAGATATATAAGTAACTTTGTAAGATACAACATTTTTTTCTTCAACTCCGTTAACTTTCCCACGACCAAAATATAGATAAGAATTAGTTATTCTCATATCTTCATTTCCAATACTCACAAGCTTTATAAATTTTAGATTTTCTAAACCAAAAACCACATTAGGTTGGTCATGCCAGCTTGTTAAGGTAGATAACAACCCCTGCCTATCTTTCTGATTATAGTATTTAAAGTAGTTTTCAATTACTTGTTTCGGTTGTAATGAATTATTAGTGTTGGTAGAAATGCTTTTATTACCATATCCTATCAAGATAATAAGTGAAAAAATGATAAGTCCAAATATTACTAAAATTCTTTTCAAGTTAACCCCTCATCTCCTTCCAGTTTATGTATACTAATTATACGACATAAACTGGAAGTCCGCGAATATCAACCAATAGTTGTGACAGAGCTTAAATATTTAATAGATGGCATACAATTAATTTGCATAGCAATAATATTGACACTAAATAATTAGGTTATTATAATTAACACAATATTCAAAAATGACGATGACAGGAAATAGTAAGCTGATTCTTGGGTTATAGAGAACCGCTGTTTGGTGTAAGGCGGGCGAAGAGGCCAGCTGAACTCGTCCTGGAGCTGCCGACCGAAATCATTTCAGAAAGTAGGCTCGGACGGAACTTCCGCCGTTAAAAGGAAGGGGATATCGGGACTTTGGATCCCGCATCCTGATGAAGTGAACGCATTAGTCGTTAATTTGAGTGGTACCGCGGAGTTAAACCCTTCGTCTCAGAGTTCTGAGCGAAGGGTTTATTTTTTGTATCAAGGAGGGAGAAACAATATGTTAGAACTTCGAATCAACGGATTTGGTGGGCAGGGCTCGGTTACCCTGGCTCACTTGTTAGCCCAGGCTGCATTAGAAAACGGAGAACAGGGACAGGCCTTGCCTTTCTTCGGGGTGGAACGCAGGGGAGCGCCGGTGCGGGCAGCAGTGCGTATGTCCCCAACAACTATCCACGCGCACAGTCAATGCGAGCTGCCGGATTATGTGGTCGTGATGAGCGAAAAGCTCACCGCAGCGGCGGTCAGTGAAGGCATTACTGAGATCGGCACCGTGATCATCAATGCTCCCCAAGCCGCAGCCTTGGAGAAGCACCCTACCTGGCAGGTGGACGCCGAAGCTATCGCCCGCGAAGCCGGATTATTTTCCGCCGACGGACCCACTATCAACATTCCACTGTTTGGCGCGGTGTGCCGGGTGCTGAACATCCCGCAAAATATTATGGAACAAACCATCCTGAATAAATGGCCGGGCAATAACGGTGAGCGCAATCTGGGCGCCGCTGGCAAGGCTTATAATACCGTAACGCAGATTATCGAAAGGAATGGAAATAAATGAAATCAGTTACGAAAGCCTACCGGCCCATTTCCTGGCCGATGAAGGGAGCCGGCGGTGACACCGGTTCCTGGCGAGCTCACCGTCCAGTCGTTGACATTCAGAAATGTACCAAATGCCAATTTTGCTGGGTATATTGTCCGGAAGCGGTCATTGACCGCCATGAAATTACTATTGATTACCGCTACTGCAAGGGCTGCGGCGTGTGCGCCGTAGAATGCCCCACCGGCGCAATCAGCATGGAAAAGGAGGAGTAGCAGTATGAAAACAGCTCAAGTTATAATGGATACCGGTGCCCATGCCGCCGCGCTGGCCGTTAAAAGCGCCCGGGTGGATGTGGTGCCCGGCTATCCCATTACTCCCCAGACCAGCATTATGGAAGCCGTGGCTGCCATGGTTGAAAATGGCGAGCTGCACGCCCGCTTCATTCCGGTAGAAGGCGAACACAGCGTTCTGGCCGCTGCCGTGGCCGCATCCGCTGCCGGCGCTCGCGTTTTCACAGCCACCTCGGCAAACGGCTTGCTATATATGCACGAAGTTTTACATATGGCTTCCGGTGGACGTTTGCCGGTCGTAATGTGCAATGTCAACCGCGGTATTTTTGCCCCCTGGACCCTGTGGGCCGATCATCAGGACTCATTTGCTCAGCGCGATACGGGCTGGATCCAATATCACTGCTCCTCCAATCAGGAGGTGTTCAATACCATTTTGCAGGCCTTCCGCGTGGCCGAACAGATTAATATCCCTGTGATGGTCAACTTTGACGGCTTTGCTATCTCTCATTGTCTGATGCCCCTCACCCTGCCGCCACAGGAGGATATTGACCGTTTCCTGCCCCCGCATGAACCAGAATGGCGGCTCGACCCGGCTCATCCCTCTTCCTTCAGCAATGTTACCATGGCGGCCGAATACGCAGCTTTCCGCCAGATGCTGTCCGACGATATCAGGGCGTCCATCCCGCTGGTAAAGCAGGCGGCGCAGGAATATAAGGATATCACCGGCATGTGGGATGGCGACACCATCGACACCTATCAGCTGGAAGACGCCGAAGTGGTAGCCTTTGCGGTCAACAGTATGGCGGCAGAATTAAGACTTTCCATCGATATCCTTCGCGAGCAGGGCATCAAAGCCGGCCTGTTGCGACCGCGCCTGTATCTGCCTTTCCCTGCCGAGGATATCATCAGTGCATTACCGCAAAATGCACAGGTGATGGTTCTGGATCGCAACTATAACTACGGCCACCCCGGCGGTATTTTGGCTTCAGAGCTGAAAAACGCACTCTTTGGCCGGCGCAGCGACATAACGGTTAAAAACCGGGTTATGGGCATTGGCGGCATCGATCTGACCCGCCGATTCATGGCCGCCGAGATTCGCGCCATGATGGATGAATAGAAAGCGACCATGAAAGGAATGGATGAGATGACTACTAGTATTAAAAAATTACCGGATATTGAGCAGGTTTTGAGCGGCAACGGGGCCTGCGGCGGCTGCCCTGCCACAATGGCCTTGCGCATCGTGGGCAAGGCTTTGGGTTCAAACGCCATCATGCTGCTGACCCCCTCCTGCTCGGTAGCCAGCATGGGCATGACCCCCAAGCTGGGCTACAACTGGCCCTGCATTAATATTACATTTGCGTCCGCTGGCTCTTCGGCCTCCGGTATAACCCACGCGCTTGAAATAATGAAGGAAAAGGGGCGCCTGCAAGGCGAGTTACCTACCGTATTCAGTTGGGTAGGCGATGGCGGCACCTATGACATCGGCTTCCAGGCGCTTTCAGCCGCAGCCGAGCGCAATGATAATATCATTCACTTTTGCTATAATAACGAAGCCTACAGCAACACCGGCGTACAGCGCAGCGGTGCTACGCCGCGCGGCAGCTACACTACCACCACCCCCACCGGCAAGCGCCAGCCCAAGAAAAACATGGCCCGGCTGATGCTGGAGCACAATATTCCCTATGTGGCTACCGCCACCGTGGCTTACCCCGGCGACCTGTACGACAAGGTGGTAAAAGCCAAAAACATCCCCGGTATGAAATACATCGAAATTCTGGCCCCCTGCTATTTAGGCTGGCAGTTCGATATGCCTGAAACCGTGCAGATGAGCCGTATGGCTGTGCGCAGCGGTGCCTGGCTTTTATGGGAAGCGGAAAATGGCAAGATCAGCTTTAGTAACCCCAGCTCGCTTATCATCAGCGGCAAAAAAGATGCTGCACCGGTGGATGAATACGTAATGAAGCAGGGTCGCTTCAACCGCTTGCTTAAAGGCCCTGACGCTGCGCAGCGTATAGCTGAAATTCAAGGCGATATCGATCGCGAGATCGCTTTTATGCGGGAACGGGCGAAGATTACGATTTAGTATTTACTATGTTTCGTATCTGCTTTCCATCTGTCTGTTCAGCGGCACGCCGGTAATCGTTACAGTTTTTAATGTTCGACCCCGGCCACGGGCACTAATATCAAGCAAGAAATTACCGAAGGTTTAAGGCCTTCGGTATTTTTCTTTTTTGGTGGTTGTCTAATACAAAATAAAAATATTTTAATATAAAATCCTTTGATTTTGCTATTAACAATAACCTATTGAATAATGTGGTCATTCTTACTAAATGCGTTGCCTGTAAAACGGGCGATGGTCTCCATGTTTTCATCAAATACATCCACATGATAAGTAGACATTTTGCCATTTCTGTGAATCTCATTAGCTTTAGCAATAAGCTCCTTACCCCGAGGTGGTTTGTAATAAGTTATATATGCACTAATCCCTAAGGAAAGTTGTCCATGGGAATTTGAAGCAGCAGCAAATGCGAAATCAGCCAATGTAAAAGTTACTCCTCCTTGGACAATATTTGCAGCATTTAAGTGTTTATTTTGAATCTTTAATTTTGCTACTGCATATCCTGGTTTTACTTCAAGCAGTTTTATACCTACATAAGAAGCAAACCTATCATTTGCTAAAAAGCTCGATGTATTGTTGCTCATAAAATTTCCTCCGAAATGATTTTAATAACAACATTTGATGATGGAAGGGACAATTCAGATAATCCATTCTCCAATCGAAGAATTTGTAATCTTAAAAACTTATAAAAATTAGAGTTTTCATTAGAGGCTATGATTTCTTCAAGGCTCGCTCTATCCATAAAAATCTCTCCTTAGTAATATTTATGTTTTCTTATACCATTACTTATCTTGCAAAACATGTGCCAGTACTTTTCAAAGTAAGCATAAAAACCCCGATCCTTTAGACTAATCAATGTGATCGATATAGTTATCTCTTCAGTAGATGCATAGCATAATTTCTACAAATAGATATTAATTTCTCTTTTTATAAACAAAATTATTGTTTGTTAATGATTTGCCGCAGTTAAAAAGCCCATTATAATGACGATTTAAGACTTTGCTCCAAAACGTGAAATATGTGGCACACTTATTGCTTATTAAAAATGATAAATTGAGCGCGAGATTTGATAGATAACCGTCAACCTTAATAATAGAATTGGGGGATGAAAATGAGAAACGATTATTATTCACAACATGATTGGGTCAATACTATCCTGGCAATCTATCCATTCGACGATAATTCATGCTTATCTGTAGAAGAGCTAAACGAGGCGTTGATTGAGATGAATATGAAATCCATTGAAAACTCGTCATGGCTTGAAAACTATTATTATGAGTCTAAAAATCGCTGGTTGGAGAAAGTGCTTCCTATGACGATGAATGGGCTGAATGAAGAATGGCGCCGGGTTTGTGGTTTGACAGACAAGGGCGAAGAAGTTCATCAAAAGACCGAAATGGTTTTTTCCAAGGCAAGTTAATAGTTTATATTTCCTGTAATGATTGAAGCGCTAGACATGAGTTTAGCAGAATAATTCTCCAAGAAGATACTAATTTCTAGAATTTAATAATGAACGGAAAAGGGCACTTTATTGGGCTTGTCAAAATGCTGTATCTTTTTCAATTAGAAATTAACCGTGGTAACGGGCCGCAACAATAACAAACATTTGTTGCTGCCATTGAATTCGTAATTAAATTTATTCGGAACCTCCTCATCCGAATAAAATCCACCTCACATACAGGGTTGCAGTTTACTACCTGCTGCCCTGATTTTTTTTGGAGCGATATGGTAAGTCGTATCATTGAATCCCATACTTGCTTATTTTTTTGTAAAGTGCGGATATATGGATACCAAGCATATCAGCAGCTTGCAATTTGTCCCCATTAGTTTTGTTTAATACATCGATAATTAAGTGTTTCTCTGCATTATGCACAAATTCTTTCAAGTCAGTATTTTTGCCTATCTCAATTATGTGTTGTTGTCTGGCCAGAATATCCCTAACTTCAGAAATATGCTTGGTCTGAATTGATATAGAATTATCCATAATGGCTCTGATCATACCTCTTTCAATGACATTCTCCAATTGTCGAACGTTTCCGGGCCAATCAAACTTTTGAAATATCTTCTCGACCTCGGGACTAACGGAAGTAACATTGCTTTCGGTTCTGTCTTTTAGCTTTGCAATTATAAACTCAAACAACAAAGGAATATCATCTTTTCTTTCTCTAAGAGGCGGAATGACTATTTTACTTACATTTAACCGATAATAGAGGTCCTGCCTGAAAGTACCCGCATCAACCATTTGTTCCAGGTCTTTATTTGTCGCTGCTATTACGCGTACATTAATCTTTTTCGGAATTTTGTAAATACTTCCTAAAGGCTCGATTTCTTTTTCTTGCAGCACATTTAGCAGCTTCGCCTGCATTGACAGGGGCAGCTCTGCTATTTCATCCAAAAAAATTGTTCCGTGGTCCGCTACCTCGAACTTGCCTTTTTTGCCGCCTTTGATTCCCCCAGTGAAAGTTCCTTCATCATATCCAAATAGTTCCGATTCCAATAAGTTTTCAGGAATCGCTGCACAGTTCAAGCGAACAAACGGCCCAGGCTCCCGCGGGCTAATGCCATGGAGTGCTTTGGCGAATAAGTCCTTGCCAGTTCCGCTTTCACCGGTAATAAGGACGGTGCCGTCAGCCTGGGCAATCACTTTGCCTAGTTCCTTCAATTCTGTAATATGAGGATTTTGACCGATTATTGCATCAAAGCCAGATGTTGCACGGTGATACTCGTGGGCAAGCTTTTTTTGTACCGCGCAGTCATTAATCAGATTCGTTAATTTTTTTCCGAAAGAAGCGGCTTGATCCATATTAAGGAACATGCTGGTGCCAAAAACCCCGATAGTTTTACCATCTTTTATTATTGGGTAAGAAGAAGCAATTGTATTGACTGAGTTAACTCTCATGATATAACCAACTTCTGCCCTGCCCGAAGCCAGGATTTTAGGGGTTCTTCCCAGGGGTGTGATATCATCGATATGCTTTCCTATTATTTCCTCACGCCTAAAACCCATTATGCGCAAGTAGGTATCATTAACATAGATTAGCCGAGAACGGTAATCAGTTAGCATTATGCAAAAGTTAGGATTGTTAACAATATAGTTTTTGCACCACTCCTGAGAATAAATTTCATTATCAGGCATAAGTTCACCCCAATTCATTGAAAGATATTTTTATTCCAATTACTATAACACACCTTTATATTTCTTCATACGTAGAAAATTTATCTATTTTTCGAAAAAGCACTTTCTTGCAGTTTTCAGGACTAATACACACCTGCCTGGCTTTTAAAATTATCCGTTTAAATAATATTGGTATTTATAAACCCCAGTTTATGGGGTTTTCGTTATTGGCACACATTTTGCGTTATGCCAATGATAGGAAGCATTCATAACAATTTCATTCAAATATTATGAACGGGAGGTGGCAATGAAAACAACCAAAATACGATTTTAGATGGCATTATTGTTCAAAGAAACGAAAGGAGAATCGATTATATGAAGAATATTGGTGTAGTTGGCGCTGGAGCAATGGGGGCTGGTATAGCCCAAGTTGCGGCTGAAGCTGGATATAGTGTGAAAATATTTGATGTAGCTCCGAATGCAGCGGAGAAAGCTATTGGTAAACTGCAGAAGGCCTGGCAAAAGGCTGTGGATAAAGCGAAAATCACCCCAGAAGAAATGCAGAACAGAGCAGCCCTGGTCAAGGCAGCCAATGACCTGGCAGATTTAAAAGACTGTGACCTGGTTGTTGAGGCAGTCGCAGAAAACATCAACGTAAAGAAATCCGTATTCACTACTCTGGACGAAGTATGTGATCCGAAAACCATACTGGCAAGTAATACTTCGTCACTGTCGATTATAGAAATCGGAGCTTTTACTAAAAGACCGGATAAGGTAGTGGGCATGCATTTCTTCAATCCGGTTCCGGTAATGAAATTAATAGAGATAATTAAGAGTCTTACAACTGCTGACGAGACTATTGAAGCTGTAAAAGAAGTGGCTGATAAGATGAAAAAGGTCGGTGTAGTGGTCAATGATACCCCGGGCTTTATCGTAAACCGCCTGTTAGTCCCTCTTTGCAATGAAGCAATTAAAATGCTGGAAGCTGGTGTAGCCTCTCCCAAAGACATCGATACAGCCATGAAACTCGGTGCCAATTGGCCCATGGGTCCCTTCGAACTCTCCGATATGGTAGGGCTTGACGTTCATATTGGGGCAACTGCAGGATTGGCAAAGGAACTTAATGATGATCATTATGAATGCGCCCGTTTAGGACGTCAGATGTATAGAGCCAATCAATTAGGCATGAAAACTGGCAAGGGATTTTATGACTACAACAAGTAGACTGGGGTGATAAACTGTGGAATTTAACAATCTTATTTACACGCAGGAAAACGGCTTGGGTATTATTACCCTCAACCGCCCAAAAGCACTTAACGCTCTTTGTGACGATTTAACCGGTGAGTTGGGAGACCTTATTGACGTACTGGAAAATGATCCGTATTTGAGAGTCATTATCCTAACTGGTGGCAGCAAAGCATTTGCTGCAGGTGCTGATATTGTGGAAATGATGAACAAGGATACCATAGGCGCCTACCAATCCATAATCAAAACTCACGAAGTGTTCGACCGCCTGGAAGAATTAAGGGTTCCGGTGATTGCGGCGATAAATGGGCCCTGCATGGGCGGAGGCTGCGAATTAGCGCTGTGTTGTGACATCCGTATTGCCGGGACTAACACGCTATTTGCTTTACCTGAAGTTTCTTTAGGCATTATACCCGGGTGCGGTGGCACGCAAAGATTAGCCCAGCAGGTGGGCCCAGCGAAAGCTAAGGAGATGGTTTACCTGGCCAGTCCTATAAAGGCCGCCAAAGCCCAAGCAATAGGGTTAGTGAATAAGGTAGTAGATGATGACAAAGTAATGGATGAAGCACTCGCAATGGCGGAGGTATTCATACAAAGACCAGCCGTTGCCCTGAGATTTGCCAAGGAAGCCATTAACTGCGGGGTTAAAAACGATTTTGCCGCCGGAAGAAATATGGAATTGGCTCGCTTTACCATGCTATTTTCAACCGAAGATCAAAAAGAAGGTATGAAAGCATTCTACGAAAAACGGAAACCCGTTTATAAGAATAAATAACCCAAGAACGAAAGGAGCGAATTATTAATGAGAAATGAAGGTAATGAGGTCGTACTGGTAAGTTGCTGCAGGACAGGAATTGCTAAATACGGTGGAAGTCTGAAAGACGTAAAGCCCATTGAATTAATGAAGACCACCGCTGTGGAAGCTATCAAGCGGGCTGGTATCACCCCCGATATGGTTGATGAACATGTTCTGGGAATGGCTGTGCCCCACGGACAGGGCTCATCTCCACCCCGTATTTGTGCAATGCAGATAGGCATGAGGGAAGACTCCGGTGCCAGCACCGTCAACCAGAACTGCGCATCCAGTATGCGGGCTCTGGATGTAGCAGCAATGAAACTGGCCTTGGGCCAGACTCAGATCGCCTTAGTTTCGGGTACTGAAATGCAGAGCCGGGCGCCCTATCTCCTGCCCGATATGAGGTTTGGAGCCAGGTTGAATGATACCAAGTGTCAGGATGCATTACAGATAGACGGAATGTTTGATACGATTGCCCAAGTGCCAATGGGTTATACCGCTGAAAATGTAGCCGAAATGTATGGCATCACCAGACAAGAGTGTGATGAAATGGCCTTAACCAGTCATAGGCGCTGTGCCAGAGCCACTGACGAGGGACGTTTTAAGAGTCAAATCGTACCAGTCGAGATCAAAACTAGAAAAGGCATTCAGATATATGACAAGGATGAGAATTTCCTGCGTGATACCGACATGGAAAAATTGGGCAAACTGCCTTCCGTATTTAAAAAAGGCGGGGTAGTAACTCCGGGCAATGCATCCAGTTTGAATGATGCTTCTGCTGCAGTAGTGCTGATGACTTTAAAGAAAGCCAAAGAACTGGGTGTAAAACCTTTGATGAAATTAGTGTCTATGCAAACCGGTGGTGTCAGACCAGAAGTTATGGGCCTGGGCCCGGCTGTGGCCATTCCTAAAGCCCTTAAGGAAGCCGGAATGACCTATGGCGATATAGATTACTGGGAACTCAATGAAGCCTTTGCTGCTCAGCTTATCGGCTGCTTCAGAAAGACCAAAGATGAGTATGGCTATGATTTCAACTTCGGCACTTTTGAGAAAGATGGCAACATCAACAACAACGGATCAGGCATCGGTCTGGGCCATCCGGTTGGTCAAACCGGTCTGCGCCTGGTAACCGTTCTCTATTATGAGCTGGAGAGATTGGGCAAGACTACTGGGTGTGCCTCTCTGTGCGTAGGCGGCGGAGCAGCCATGGCTTCCATATGGACCAGAGACATTTAGCACCCTATTAACTTGAAAAGGATGAGAATTATGGAACGATGGAATAGACTCGAACGTAAACCGGCACCACTTTTCACACCGGTCTTTGGACCCCTTACCGGAATAAGGGTAATGTTTAATGGAACTATAGTAGCTGGGCCTTTTGCATCCACTTTGTTCAGCGATTTCGGGGCTGAGGTTATTGTGCTGGAAAGACCGAAATTTCCAGATCCTTATCGCCTGCAGAATCCACGAGTAGCAGGAGATAACGGCAAGGATATTAGTTGCGCATGGATTCAAAATTCTCGAAACAAGCTGTCGCTTGCTTTGGAAACAAATTTTAAGGTCCCAGAATCAAAAGAAATTTTCCTTTCGATGATTAAAAATTGTGATGTCTGGATAGAGAACATGGTTTGGATCGATAAGCTGGGGATTACTAATGAGGAATTGCTTGAAGTCAACCCCAGGCTGGTTATTTGTAACGTCAGCGGTTTTGGCAGACCCGCCTTTGGCGGCTACGAGCAAGAAATGAATAGGGCCTCTTATGATCCCATCGGGCAGGCAGAATCTGGCTATTCCCTGCTGCAGGGTTTTCCAGACCGTGTACCAACTTATGCTACTCAGTATATTGGTGATTATGTAGTTGCTTTAATGGCTTTCAGTGGAATCATGATGGCTCTTCGTGAGGTGGATAGAACCGGCAAGGGTCAAGTGGTTGAGACTGTTCAAGCTGAATGTATGATGAGAATTATGGATGACAACTGGGCCGCCTGGGCCAATACGGGTTTCCTCAAACAGAGGTTTGGCACCAAGATCCCGTTCTTCCAGCCCGGCAATACCTGGCAGTGCAAGGACGGCAAGTATATTACCATCGGCGCCTATGGAGAGATTGCCTATAATCGCATCACTGATTGCATGGGTATATCCCGGGAAGAATTCCCCTATCTTGAAGCCGCTTTGGGCATAGAAGCCGTTCATTCTGAACTTGGCCAGAAACTGCATCAGAAATTTACTGAATACTTCGAAAACCATACCGCGAAAGAGTGTTCAGACCTGCTGAATGCTAACAGAGTAGGTGCCGGAGTACTATGGAACTGTGAAGAAGTATATAACCACCCCCACTGGAATGAGAGAGATTGTTTTGTGAAGTATGTGGATCAAACTACTGAAAAAGAAGTAGGCGCCTATGGACTATGTCCCAAATTTAGCGAAACTCCCGGCCAGGTATGGCGCGGAGCTCCAGCTCTAGGGCAGGATACCGAGGCGATTCTTAGCCAGCTTCTAGATTATAGTGACGCCGAAATTGCAGCTTTAAAAGGTAAAGGCGTTATCGATTAAATTTTAAGTTTATTGCACCAAAGATGGAAGGAGGTACAAAATGGCAATTACGAATTTCCTCTATGATATGAGAGAAGTTAAATTTGTACTTAAGGAATGGCTGGATATGGAAAAATTATTTTCCTTACCAGCATATAGAGATTATTATGGTGTCGATGACGTTGATCCCATTGTTGACACTACCTTTAAAATTGCCCGGGACGTGGTTGGTCCTATTGCCAAAGACACTGATCAAATAGGGGCTCGCTTTATTGATGGCAAAGTGGTCACTCCTGATTCCTTTAAGAAAGCCTTGGCAACTATCAATGAGGCTGGTCTTGGAGCATCAAATGCAGATCGCGAAGCTGAGGGACGTCTCCCTTATACAATTTACCTGGCAAACTTAGAGATGATGGCGGCCGTTAATCTATCGATTATAGCTTATTGGGGCTTATCATCTGGAGCAATATCAGTTATTCAGGAACATGGCAGTGAATATCTGAAAGAAAAGTTCCTGCCCAAACTTATCTCTGGCGAATGGGGCGGAACTATGAATCTGACTGAAGCCGGTGCAGGTTCGGATGTAGGAGCCAATATGACCAAAGCTTTTGCTACCGAAACACCAGGGGTTTATAAAGTCAAAGGCAACAAAATATTTATTACTACCGGTGATAATGACACGGTGGATAACATAGTCCATATGGTTTTGGCCAGGGTAGAAGGGGCCAGAGATGGCGTTGCTGGACTATCATTGTTTATAGTTCCTAAATATTGGGTTGAAGACGATGGCAGTCTGGGTAAGTTTAATGATGTAATTTGCACCGGAATAGAAGAGAAGATGGGCGTACATGGGCAACCCACCTGCAGTCTATCCTTCGGCGAAAATAATGAATGTCTGGGTTATTTGATTGGGAATCCGCCTGATGACAAAGGGAGGGCTCAGGGAATAGCACAAATGTTTACCATGATGAACGAGGAACGACTGATTACTTCCTTCCAAGGTCTTAGTTCTTCATCCGAAGCGTACCTGCAAGCCCGTGATTATGCCAAACAGAGAATTCAAGGTACCAAAACAACAGATCCTAAAGGGCCGAAAGTAAGAATCATTGAGCATGAAGACATACGCCGGATGTTGATGGTGCAAAAATCCACTACCGAAGCAATGCGGGCTTTAATAATGAAAACCTGCTATTACCTGGATCTTTCCCACGACAGTGAAGATGCCGAGGAGCGTAAATTTGCAGAGGGGATGTTCCAGATTAGCAACCCCATGTGTAAAGCGTATGCTACCGATCAGGCCTGGTTATTGATACGGGATGCCATTCAAACATTCGGTGGATATGGAGTTTGCACTGAATATGAGGTGGAATCTCTGGCTCGTGATGTTAAGGTTTCATCTATTTGGGAAGGCACCAACTATGTCCAATCATTGGATCTAATAGGCCGCAAGTTTACCATGGAAAAAGGCCAGGTTTTTAAAAATTGGATAAGCGATATTAGCACTTTTATCGAGAGCAACAATGGTAAAGCTGGCTTCGAAAAAGAGTTTGAAGTTATGAGCGATGCTCTGGCAGACTTCCAGGCTATTATGCAGCAGCTGCAAAAATATGAGCTGGAGGGTAAAAAGCAAATGTTACCCTTATTCGCGACCCGTATGCTAGATTCTGCATCCCAGCTTTATTGTGGAAGGTTAATTCTTGATGAGGGCCTCCTGGCTGACAGCAAGTTAAAAGCTCTGGGAGAAGATCATTTCGATGCTAAATTCTATAAGGGCAAAGTTGCCAGCGCACGTTTCTATGTTAAGAATGTTGTACCGCAGATTGCCTTTATACGTAAGGTATTTGAAATTGGTGATACTTCTGCCATAGACATAAACGAGGAATGCTTTGGATAATACCCACAATTTAAAATCAGGGTTATCTCTTAGATTAAGGTTAGAGCAGGGTCAGGGTATACTCTGACCCTGCATAATCCCCCCTCATCAGCCTTTAAATCAAATGGATGGAGGTGCCTCTTAATGGCGTTAGCAGTAGGGTTATTGCTCGGTATAGTATTAATGGTCTATATGGCATGGAAAGGATGGAATGTACTTATCCTTGCCCCGGTGGCAGCGATAGTAATAGCCTTGACAAATCAAATGCCGGTGGCCAAAGCTATGCTAGGTCCTGGAAAAACCTATTTTGGAGGACTCGGCGGGTTTCTCATTTCTTACATGATAATATTCCTGCTGGGATCTCTGCTAGGCAAGTACATGGAAGACAGTAAAGCGACTATTACCATAGCAAATAGTATTTTTAAACTGACCGGCAAAGATGACCCCTATAAAGTGTTGTTGGCCATCGCGCTGATAGGAGCCGCATTAACGTATGGCGGCGTAACTATGTTCATATTTATTTTTGCGGTTGTCGCCCTCGGCAAACCAATTTTCAAGGAATTAAATTTACCGTGGAAATTAGTGTTATTACCTATGTTTTTCGGCGGGTGTACTATTACTATGAGCGCGCTGCCTGGTACTCCTTCCATTCAAAACGTTGTTCCTACTGCGATGGGAACGCCGCTGACTTCAGCTCCGGTGGTAAGTCTTATTGCCTGCGCAGTGGTAATTGCATACGGATTATGGTATATGAAATGGCAGCTGAACAAGGCTATCGCTTCAGGTGAAGGCTATGTGGAAATCGGTCAGCAAATCAAGATTGACTATAAGACCGAAGAATTGCCCTCATTATTTATATCGGTTCTGCCCCTGCTGGTCGTCGTTGGAATCATATTGTACGGCAGTGCGGTAAAAATGAACAATGTAGCCATCATAGCCTTGTTGGCTGGTGTTATTGTGTCAGCGATACTGTACTGGAAATATATACCTAATCAACTTGCTACCCTTAATGTTGGAGCGGTCAATGCCGTCATGCCGCTGATATTTACGGCTGCAGCAACTGGTGTCGGCGCGGTTGTAACCCAGGCCCCAGGATTTGCCTATTTACTTAAACTTATTAGTGGCATGGGAGGAGGCGTAATGACTCAGGCAGTTGCGGTCACTGCATTCCTTTCCTGTGCTTCAGGTTCGGCTGCTGGTGCCCTGGGGATTATTGTACCCCAATTTGGTCCCCAATGGATTGCGGCCGGGGCTAACCCTGAGCTGCTCCACAGGGTCATGGCCATAACTTCAGCCGCATGGTCAGCGATGCCTCATGCAGGTTTCGTATTCTCCTGCATTGCCGTTTTCGGCTTGAAACACAAAGAGGTCTATAAGGACATGTTTGCACTCGGTTTCTGCGGAGCCAATCTGGCTCTGATTACGGTACTGCTGTTGTCTACGATTTTTTATTAGAATTAGCCTGCATTGCAAGCAGAAGGTATGTATTGCTCTTTCGTATTTCTTGTAAGGCAGCTGCTAGTCTGCCTTACGGGAGATACAAAAACAGAAAAGTAGGACGAAGCTGAATCTTTTTTTAATTGTAAACATTATTTGGTTTTTATTCGATTGGAGATTCTTGAAGGGAAGGAAATTGCGGATGAATATTTCTGACATAATTTCATTGAATGCATCTACTATCCCTAATAGCAGAGCGATTATTTCGGGTGCTGACGGACGGAGAATCACCTGGTTGGAACTAGAAATAATAGTCAACAAATTCGGCAATGCCTTATTAGATCTGGGAGTTATGAAAGGTGATATAGTGGCGATATATTTGCCCAATTGCCCGGAGTTTATCTTTGCTTATTTTGCGGCAGCTAAAATAGGTGCCATAGTATTACCATTCAATATTGTTTTTAAGACGGGAGAAATATCTTATATAGTAAACAATTCCGGTGCTCGCATAGTAATAGGTTCATCAGAGGAAGCAGACAATTATATAATTCAAGATAGAGAGCTTTTCCCGGATCTTGTTAATATAATTACTGTGGGAAGGCCGATAGAGGGTTGTTACGACTTTTATTCACTATTGGACAAATCCTCAGATAAGCTTGAACCAGTTGGCTGCACTTGCGATGATGTGGTTTCACTATTATATACCTCAGGTACTTCTGGTCATCCTAAAGGTGCGATGCTGACTTATCACAACCTTTATACTATGGGTGTTATTAACAGAGAGATTCTGCACATTAATGATGAAGATTTAGTTTATTCGGCTCCTCCGTTTTGCCATGTTGTTTTTATGATTTCAGTACTTGGGCCTTTTTGTGCTGGAGCTGGGCTATTGATGCTTGACAAATTTGAAGCGGAAAAAAGCATGGAGCTCATGACCCTTTATCAGGCTACCCATGTTATAGGGGTTCCAACCATGTATTTATATATGCTGCAGGCTTTTGATCCTCAAAAACACAACTTAAATTCGCTCCGTTTAGCTTTTTGCGCCGGTGGGCCTATGCCAATGCCGCCTATTGAAGAAATAGAACAAAAATTTGGACTCACCTTTTGCGAACAATATGGCACCACTGAAACTACGTCCATAATTGCCTTTAACAGAATGGGACACAGAAGGATTGGATCGGTTGGCAAACCAGTTGTAGGAATTGCAGTCAAAATTGTTGATGAATTCGGCCGAAAATTGCCGCCCGATACAATTGGAGAGATTGTAGTAAAGGGCCCTGGTAATTGTAAGGGTTATTGGAGAATGCCTGAAGCAACTGAAGCGGCATTTAAGGACGGATGGTTCAGAACCGGGGATCTCGGTAAATTTGATGCCGACGGATGTTTGTATATCATTGACCGCCTTAAAGATATGATCGTATCCAGTGGTTATAACGTATACCCAAGAGAAGTGGAAGATATTATTTATACGAATCCACATGTAGCTGAGGTAGCAGTTGTGGGGATTAAAGATCCTGTTCGACAAGAAATACCTGTAGCTTATGTCCGCTTGAAGGAAGGCTCTGAAATGACAAGGCAGGAATTCATTGAATTTTGTACAGCGCAAATGGCTTGCTACAAAGTTCCGCGTATTGTTAATTTTGTTAGTGAGTTACCCAAAGGTCCTACCGGTAAGATTTTAAAAAGAAAGTTAGAAGCCGTTGTATAGAAATAATATCGACAATTATTTGCTCTTAAAAAACTGGTTGCGGCAATCATGAAGGAAGGATAAAGGGGGTAGAAGCAAATCATGTCAACGATTATTGTTTATAGTAATAAAAAGTATATGGCGTATGAACTGGCTGCAACGGCTCATTCGATAGGACTTAAAGTTATCGCTGTGACTATCAATGATGAACAACTTGCGATCAGTTTGGCCAAGCTGGGAGAAAAAGTTTTAGCAGTTACAATGGATATGTTTTCCCTCGCTGATACCATAGCAATAGCTTCGGTACTTCAACAGGCTGCAGAAAAAGTAAAAGCTTCTACTCTATTGCTTTCAAACAACCGTCATTTGCGGAAAGTAGCCGGACGATTAGCTAAAAAGCTTAATGTAGTTTGTCTGAATCATGGTGACAGCTTAACGGCAACAAATGTAAAGCTTGTTTGCACTCGAAACGATGTGAAGGGATCAACCTTAGCTAAGTGTGAAATCGAAATAGAGGAATCAGTAATTGCCTTGTCCTCAAAGGTCTACATAGCAGATTCGATGAGTAGAGGGGGAAGTATCGAAGATTTTCACCCTAAAATAAAAAGCACTTTAGAACTTCTGGATACCAGAGGGAAAAACAAATTAGGAATCGATATAAACAGTTCGGAAGGACTTATGGCAAGGGGTAGAGGATCTAAAAACCATGAAGATTTTCTACCGGGAGAACCTCTGGCGAAAGCTCTCGGTGGAATGAGGGAGTAGCAATCATATCTGAAAGAATTCAAGCCCCAACACTTCGTTTTAGTGCCAAACGGCTGTTATATCGGCACCTGATCATTTGTAATCTCTTCTATTATAAATGGCACTCCGCGATAATCTAAATTACTGAGCTTAAAAGCTAGTTACAAACATAATACTTAAGTTTATTTTGTATACTGAGATTGATATACCTGGCTGATGTGCCAACCTATCAGAATACCTACGAGTAGAGCTAAGACCAATTTTAACCATAACATTAACACATTCATCACCTCTATAAGAATGCGAATGTTGAAGCTTATTTTTAGGGGTGGATATAGAATAAAGTATATAAACAAGAAGCTGGGGCTTAACCCTGGCTTTTACTAGTTGACTTCATATATGCTAGTAAGGATCCCACATGATACAGGGACGAAAACTTACATCCCGTTGATTCAAAAGTTGTTCAATATCATTAAATATTTACAAAATCTTAACCCATACTATTAATGTTCGTGTTAAACTGCTGAATATACTGCAAAACTGAACCAAGGAGATGATCGATATGCAAATGAGCCCGAAAACCAGCTCTTCTACTGAAATAACTATGAGCCAAATCGTTCTGCCTTTTCATGCTAATGTAGCTGGTAATATGCATGGCGGAGAAGTAATGAAATTAATGGACTCGGCTGCAGGTGCGGCAGCAGCTCGCCATTGTCTGAGTAACGTTGTTACAGCCAGCGTAACGCAGTTATCGTTTATAGAGCCAATTTTTGTAGGAGATCTGGTTATCTGTAATGCTAAGCTCATTTATACTGGAAGAACATCCATGGAAGTGTTTGTCAGTGTTAAAGCAGAAGATCTGGAAAAAGGTACTGTAAAGTATGTTTCTGAAGGCTATTTTTTCATGGTTTCTCTGGATAGGAATGGCCGTCCTAATGAGGTTCCACCTTTACAGATTGAGAATGAGCAACAGCAAATACTTTTCGATGATGCCAAGCAGCGAATTGACCAGATGAAACAAAGTAAACGATAAACATAAGCGAAAAACTGCCGGCCGTGTCAGTTAGACCCCGGCTTAGGTACTAATAGTCAGGAATTTACCGGAGGTTTAAGGCCTTCGGTATTTTTCGTTCAGGATGTGCTAAAAGTAAGTTTATCATCATTAATGGGAATGTTAACTTCAATAATAATCATTACTTCTTTGATAAGCCATGAAATCACTAATACTCCTTCAATATGTAAGTATTAATGCTGCTAGGAAGCTTTCTAACTAAAATGATGAAAGGGGTTAGATCTTCAATGGTTAAATTACAGGCACTTGGGTATGAGTACAAGGAGAATGGCATTTTATTAACAGTTATATATGATATTAATGGAAAAACAAAGGTAGTTGAAAAGCTATATGAGGGAGCTGCAGAGATTAACTTTGATTGGGAAGAAGAGGCTATAAAAGTAGCAAGTGAGGATATAGATCTAGATCAAAGTTTGTAATCAAATAAAATTATTGACGCAGAAATGTATCCCCATAGTTTAAGAGGTACAACCTGTCTCAACTTCTATGCAGACATTACTGGATGCTATTTTTTGAATATCCTAATCTAAAGAGCTTAATAGTAAACATAATCATCCACGCCAACGCCAATAACCCACCAGGTGCAGCAATCATCATGGCTACGTTCTTAGTTCCCGGAACAAATGTTACTAAAATTATATATATCAATAATAATATGCTTCCTAATATTCCTGCATAGGCAGTTGATTTACTAAATATTTTGCCGGCTAACATTGCATAAGACATAGCTAAACTGCCGATTGATAATAAAAGGAATCCTGGAAAAACACCGAAACTCCCGTGGGTACCCTTCGCTATTAAGGCCTCACCTGCCGCGGCCAGTAAAGTTCTCTGTACTTCTGTAGTCGCAGCAGCGTATCTACTGCTAAGTTCCAGCATAGCTAAAGCTGTATTATTGGTTATGAATACCGCCGCACCGATAAAGTAAAGAATCGTTGCCAGCAAGGCATAGCTTATATTTACTCTACGATGAGCTGCACATAAAGCAAAATAAGTTGGTATTAACAGAATAGTAGTAATAAGGTTCAGCATATCCAGGTTATAAAGTCCCAGCAGCCAATTGTCTTGAAATTGAGAAAACCTGCCAATTGCAGTTTGGGGTATTGTTGACAAGTCACCTCCGATAGCTGTACCAATAATAATATCGAGAATAGTTCCTAATATAACAATGAGAGCAGTAACCCCACCTAATTTATAAATGCTCTGCCATTGTTTCTCTGTTTTTTCGTTTTCGATGGTTTGTGGTTGTTCAATTAAAGACATTATAATACCCTCCTTTACAATATCTTAAATGTTTTTAAACAACTTTAATATCCATTTAATAAAAAATATGATTAATTCTAGTATGGGCCCCATAATGTGGACATTTATAGAGTCACCGAGTAGTAATTCTATTGATTGTTTAAGGCCTTAAGTATTTTTTCTGTATAAGAATCAAGATTACACAGGGATATATCATGGTTAACATTCTGTCGAAGATATGTGATTCAATAGTATTTTCGACAATATTTTCCAAAGTAATGTGCTATTGTACTATTGTTATAGGAAGGGGATAGGTTTGTAAAGGGGGCGATCAGATGAACTATGAAAACATGACAAAAGACCAACTCTTAAACGAGTTGGCTAAACTACGGCAGGAAAATATGGAACTAAAACTTGCTCAAAAAGATCAAGAACGCATTTCTATTACCCCTGACCTGCCGTCACCCAATCGGTGGTTCTCCACTGGGAGAACGGAAGTATGTTTCCCAATCCGTTCGAAGCAGCAGACGGCAGTAAATCACCCTATAAAATATAGATTTTCGGATCTTGTCGATATTCCTTTTCTTCAGCGATTATTAAATTCATTTTATGCAGCTACGGGGATATCCCATTCCCTCCTTGATAACGATAATAATATCCTGAGCAGTGCAGGCTGGCAGGATATTTGCACTCAGTTTCACCGGGTTTGTCCGCAGACAGAATGCAGGTGCAAGCAAAGCGACAGCTATATAGCTATCCATTTATATGAAGGTCATTATATTGGGTATGAGTGTTTGAACGGCCTCATGGACTTTGCTGTCCCTATTATTATAGAAGGCCAACACCTGGCCACTATCTTCAAGGGACAGCTTCTGCACGAGCCACCAGATGAGGATTTTTTCCGCCGGCAGGCACAAGAGTATGGGTTTGATGAAGAAGTTTATATGGAGGCACTTCGAAGAGTTCCAATAATTCCTGAAGAGCAAATAGAATCTATTATGGGATTTTACTCGCAGCTGGGGCAATTTCTAGCAACTACGGGGCTGGAGCGAAAACGCCAATTAGAGGCAGCCGACGCGGCTTTGCATCTATCAGAACAAAAGTTTTACAAGGCTTTTCAGTGTAATCCTGACTTAATGGCAATCAGTACCTTAGATGAAGGGCGATTTATTGAAGTTAATGATGCTTTTGTCAAGACTACCGGATATGAACGCCATGAGGTAATTGGGCGCACTGCACACGAATTGGGCCTCTGGGTAGTTCCTGAAGAAAGAGACATAATGGCAAGACAGCTCTTAGAATCCGGAAGTATCCGAAATTATGAAGCAGACCAAAGAATAAAATCGGGCGAAATTCGTAATTTTAGTGGATCAGGCGAGATAATAGACATAAATGATAAACCACATCTGCTAGTTACTAACAGAGATATTACCGAAAGCAAACGCATGTTAGAGGCATTACGTTTTTCGGAAGAATGTTTCTCCAAGGCATTTAATGCCAATCAAGTCTTAATGGCGATTGCTTCCTTAAAAGAGGGAAGAATTATTAAGGTCAATAATGCCTTTTGCCGAAATATGGATTATAGTCGTGAAGAGTTAATTGGCAGAACAGTGTTAGAGATAAATTTTTGGGCGGATATTGCAAGTTATCACCGCGTAATGCAAAGTTTATCGGAAAAGAAATTTATTCAGGACATGGAAATGGGCTTCCACAAAAAAACAGGAGAGGAAAGATTGGGATTATTCACTGCAGAACATCTTGATGTTGATGGCGAACCATGTATACTCGGGATACTTACAGATATAACTGAACTTAGACAAATGGAACTTGAAATGACCCGCCTGGATAGGCTCAATCTGGTAGGTGAAATGGCGGCCAGCATTGGCCACGAAATCAGGAACCCGATGACTACCGTACGTGGTTATTTACAACTTTTACGAGAGAATAAGGATTACGCCCAAGGGGTAGAGTGCTTTGATCTAATGATAGAAGAACTGGATAGAGCTAATTTGATAATCACTGAGTTTCTTTCCCTTGCCAAGAACAAGATGGTTGAATTGAAACCTAAAAACCTTAATTCAATAATTAATAGATCACTGCCGTTGATCCAGGCTAAGGCTATCAGCCAAGATCATTATATAGAGCTGGAACTGGATAAATTACCCAACCTGCTGCTTGATGAGAAAGAAATCCGTCAGCTAATACTTAATCTGGTTAATAACGGATTAGAATCGATGGTCGAGTCAGGATACGTGATAATAAAAACATTTATAGAGAAGGAAACATTGGTATTAGCAGTTCGGGATCAAGGCCATGGAATTGACCGTGAATTGCTGGAGAAGTTGGGTACGCCCTTCTTTACAACTAAAGATCAAGGAACAGGCTTGGGTTTGGCAGTTTGCTACAGGATAGCTAATCGGCATAATGCTAAAATTGACATAGAGACCGCTTCAACAGGTACAACCTTTTACGTTAGGTTCCCAATCCCATTAGACTCTGCTGCAGTTAATTGTTTGAACGAACGAATATATTAACTAACAATATTAGATTCAACCCTAAGGCTATAGAAGGCCGTATTTATCTATGGTATATCAATTTGAGCTTTGAGATTCTGTATTTTACTGAATCGCAGAGCTTTTTTTATTGGCAGACGGTGTTTAGTTTAATATAAAGAAATCCAAAACAACCGTTTTTAATGGAGAAATGAAAAAACAAGAGACAAGTTCCAAGGAGTAAGCGTAAGAATTAAATTCTGTTAACTGGGTAATATTAAACATGGTGAAAAAGATCAATTGGAGGCAGCAGTGTTTAAATTATTGAAAAATGGTCATTGTTTTTTACCGGAAGATGTTGGTATTAAGGATGTCCTGGTTGCCTATGACAAGATTTGTGTTATCGAAGATAATATTACACCTGAAAACTTGTGGGATGTAGAAGTAATAGATTGCAGACATTGTTTTGTTTGTCCGGGTATCGTCGATCAACATGTCCATATTACCGGAGGCGGAGGGGAACAGGGGCCAATCAGCAGAATACCGGAGATTAATTTTAGCGAAATAATTGAAGCTGGAGTTACAACTGTTGTCGGCGTTCTGGGGTTTGACAGCATTACCCGAAGTATTGCGGGACTTCTAGCCAAAGCTCGAGGTCTGGAAGCGGAAGGGATAACAACCTACATTTATACCGGAAGTTATGGCAGCCCTACAGAAACATTAACAGGACGAGTCCTTTCAGACATCGTGCTGTTAGATAAGGTAATTGGTGTGGGGGAAGTCGCTATATCTGATTATCGATCAAACCATCCTTCTCTGCAAGATTTACGAACTTTAGCTTCAGAAGCGAATTCAGG
>Ga0074193_1001330_pt1 | contig 31012 bp, 30 predicted proteins | sample EPASupsiteHSE605_FD_64523 | JGI IMG/M metagenome (GOLD analysis project Ga0074193, IMG submission 64523) | Bioremediated contaminated groundwater from EPA Superfund site, New Mexico - Sample HSE6-05 | ecosystem: Environmental > Aquatic > Deep subsurface > Groundwater > Contaminated ... | reverse complement strand
TGCCGGAAACCGGTTTTCTGCGTCTGCCCCAGATTGTCGGCGATTCCAAGGCCTACCCGCCTATCCCGGCCCTGATCCCGGTGTCGAGAAGCACCTGGTGGGCTGGAGTCAAATCAGGCCGCTACCCGCGCCCGGTTAAACTCGGTCCCCGCATCACCGCCTGGCGGGTGGAGGATATCCGCCGGCTCATCCAGAACACCGTGGTATGAGGTGTTTATGGACTGGATCAAGATCATGTGCAATCTGCTCGATCATCGAAAGATCAAAATGATCCGCAAAGGACCAGAGGGTAATACCCTCTTCCTTCTCTGGCTGTTGATGCTCACCGAGGCGGGTAAATGCAACCGGGGCGGCTATCTGATGGTATCCGATAGCCTGGCCTATACCGGCGACACCTTGAGCATGGTCACCGACATCCCACTGCCAATAGTGCAGCTTGGTCTCAGCATCTTTGTCGAGTTGGATATGATCGATCAGCAGGACGGCGTTCTGTTCATCAAAAACTGGCGGAAATACCAAAGCGAAGACAAGCTGGAGGCGAGACGGGCAAAGGATCGGCTCCGCCAAGAGCGGCATCGGAAAAATGAGCGCAGTAAAATCCTGACACTGCCTCCCCCCGATCTGTCACGTGACCATCATGTTAGGCTGTCACGTGACGTCACGCCAGAGAACAGACAAGAACAGAACAGAGAAGAACAGAGTAGAAAAGAACAGACAACAGAGACTGTCCGTCTGTTGTTGCAAGATACACCACTGTCCAGAATCTCCGATCATGACCTCCAGGACTTGCAACAACGGCATGGTATTGAACGGCTGATGCAGGCAGCGGATGTCGCAGCTGAAACCTGGCGACGCAAACGGGAGGATCCCCGGAACCCTGGCGGCTACCTCCAGGCTCTGTGCGCTTCCCTGGTGGTGCCGGAATGGTACGTGCCCTTTGCAGAACGGCAGAAAAGAGCCAAGGCCATGCAACAGCAACAAGAGACTATTGCTTCCCAGCAAAAGGCGATCAAGGCCCAGGAAGAGGCAGCAAGTGCCGAGCGAGATGCGCTATGGAACGGGCTTGCCGAGGAAGCGCGGGAGCACTTCCGCTCACTGGCCCTGGCTGACTTGCCGGGAGGCGTGAATGCGGCTGCCGGTGTGGTCCAGATCCTGGCCAAGATGAAGGCCTGGAATGCCCGGCAGGTGAGCGATTGCTCCTGAGAGTGTGGCAACCGTGCCCTGCCCGGCTGCGATGGAATAGACGCGGAAATCCCCGGTGATTGCAGCGCTGACAAACTGGAGACTGTTTGTCACCTGCTGCCGGCCACTGTGAAAACCGATGCCCGGATTTCCGCGCTGTGTCAGCAGGCGCCGACACAGCGCGGAATCCGCACCCCAGCACCGCTTTGCCGCGCTGGGCGCGACAAAGCTCAAAGGACGAACCATGGAAACACATGACGAGACATTTGATGCGCAGACCGAGGTCGCGCGCATTCGCAGCCGCCGGGCAGTGGCCAGGCGGAAACACTACCGCAAAAGCCGGCTGGACCGCTACCGGGCCGAGTTGGTGGCCATGCGGCGGGCCGGCGCTTCCTGCGCCGATCTGGCCGAGTGGTTGCGTATCCATCGCTGCCGGATTCACCGCAGCTCGATTGACCGCTACCTAAAACGCTTGCCGGAGTTGCACCATGCCGAGTTTCCGCTCGTCGAAGGCCCAGGCTGAACATGCGGTCTCCCGCAAAATTGCCCTGGGGACCGGCAGGCATGATCACCTAAATGATGGCCGGATTCACAGTCTGGGCACGGCCAGGGGCTATGAGCAGGCCCTCAAGGGCTTTGCCGACTATCTTCGCCAGCATCGATTGGGAGATCTGGGGAGCGCGACCGAGGAGGAGGCCCGGCAATATCTGGCCGAGCGGTCTCTGGTGGTGGGGCAGAAGACCCTGGACCTGGACCGCCAGGCGATCCAGATACATCTCGGCCAGCGGTTGGAGATCGTCTGCAGCAGCAAAGAGAGCACCCTCTCTACCCGAAGCTATACCCCTGCCCAGGTGGAGAGGATAGCACATGCCCAGAGCGAGGCCAATAGTCTGGCCACACGGTTGGCCTATCATGCCGGCTTGCGGGCGCATGAGCTGCTCACCCTGCGGCCGGCAGGTGAACGGGCAGCCTCCGGTCATCGTCAGTGGAGTGCGGAGCGGTTCACCGGCCGGGACGGCGATCGTTACACCGTTGTCGGTAAGGGTGGGTTGGTGCGCGAGGTGGTGCTGTCCCGGGAGTTGGCCACGGCTTTGGAAGCCCGGCGGTTGACGGAGCCGCGTCTGGTGATTGACCGGGGTGTGCACTATAGCCAGCAATACGATATCGGCGGCGGCCGGACCTGGAGTCAGAGCTTTTCGTCTGCCAGCAACCGGGAATTGGGCTTCTCCAACGGCGGTCATGGCCTGCGCCACAGTTACGCTCAGGAGCGGATGGAAGAGTTGCAGCTACGGGGAATGCGCTATGACCAGGCCAAGGCGACGGTGGCCCAGGAGGTTGGTCATTTTGACAAGGACACCACCGAGGCCTATCTGCGATGAGAAAAGGTTGGCGCAGCCTCTGGTTTCTTGTTGGTTTCTTGCCCCTGGTCGTTGTTCTCTGGCTGGCTTGGGTCTTACCCGGTTGGGGTTTCTTCCGCTTGGATACGGACCCGCTCTCTCTCCCGCAGGACGGAATGGTGCTGGTGGAACGCCAGGCGGGCAAGGTGGTGAGCAGCTCTGCCCTGGCCTCATATGGCATCGGCTGGCAGGTTTCATGGGAGATGTGGCCGCTAGTGCTGCTCTGCGTTCTGTCTGGATACTCCCTGGGGGTTGGGTATCATTGGCTGTACCGCCTGCTGGATGGCGAGCAACCGCCAGCAAAAGAAGTGACTGCTGAGGAGATAACGCTCAGGGAGCTGGCTGAAAGTCAACGACACAATCTGCAGGCACAACAGGTTGAGATAAAAAACCTGCGAACCATGCTCCAGCAGGCCCGGAAAGAATCCTTTGACCACATGATGAAGAGCGGTGAGCGCGGCAAACAGATAATGATGCTGGAGCGCAAGGTCGAATCCCAGCAGCGGGAGCTGTTCAACGCCAGGGCCAAGATGAAGCGATTGGCGGGTAAACAGCGGAGAAAACCGGTTGACCAGCCCCTCTGGCCCGAATACAGTGACGATATGTAGCGCACCGTGGCGCTTTGTCTGACGACACACGGATCGGCCCGCAGAGCCGGACCTCTTATGTGGCAGATCTGCACAACTGACCTGATCGGCGCAGAGGCGCACAGGCCAGCAGCGGTGAACAGTCCCACGCTGAAATCTTGGGGGCGAATCGGGAAGGTGACTTCTCGCGGTGGTTCAGATTATAACCATCGGCCACGGCATCAACTGACCGTTTGGCAATCTAACGCGACGCGGACATGAACTGCATAGTGAAAGGCCTCCCCGGTTGGGGAGGCCTTTGGTGTTTTGGGGGTGTTGATAGGGAATGTTCAGGTAGCATGGCTGCGGCAAAGCCGCAAGGCCAAGCCCTGCGGGTGCTCGCTCACTCGCAGTCGTGCCCCTTTCCCCCAGCCACGCTCCACCTCCAGGTGGCGAAGGCGGAGAGGCGCTCTGCCTCCGGCGGGGCTCAGGCTGAAAGGCTTTTGGGTTTCAGTATAACGTCATGGTGTCTGCTAATGGCCAGAGCATGACTTCTAACGGCCAAATTTACTGGCGTGTCCTTTATAAAAATGCTGTAATAATAATAAATTATAGAAAATTACGCATGAATGGCCGTTTGAAAACGCGACCATTTCCCACGATAGTGTCCTTTAGACTCCAACCTGGACACCAAGCCGGTATCTTCTCCACCGGCGATCACCGGCGTAGGTAACCGTTTCTTCGTTGACGAGAGCTTCCAGGGCCCGCCTGAGTGTTCTTGGAGATATCTCCGCTCCAACTCTCCGGTTAATCTCCGAACTGGATGAGTCCGGGTAGCGTTTTAAATCCTCAAGAACAAGGGCGCGCAGACGATGAGGGCTAATCCGGCTGAGCGTTGTCATGGTGTCCAGGTGGGAATTACGCAGATGGGTTGGCGAAATAAAATAGCGTTTACCCGATGTCTTGCCCACGGTTTGTACCAACCCGCTGTCAACCAATCGTCCCAGCCAAGTCTCCAATTGTTCTGCGGTCCCGGTCTCCAGCGCAGTTGCCAGTTCCCGTGCCGTCATGCCCTCGGTCTGTGCCAGAACACCGAGGGTAATCCGTTCGCGTTGGCTGAGCTGGAAGCGCTCGTCGGCTTCCGCGATCAATTGAAGCACTTCAGGTTTGAGGATTCGACGCTGCACAGTTACCTTCACCCAATCCGGACCTTCTTCGGCAATGGGTGCTGGACGTCCTTGTGAGAGCAGCCGATCATACATCAGATCAAATCCACTCCCCTCACGCTCCATCAGGTTCAAATCGTGAAACACTCGTGCCAACCCTTCGTTGCGACGACGGCTTGCATGGAGAATATTATGCGGAGTCACACCCATTGGCAAACGACCAGGGTTCACCACCTCCAGGCGGTCCGGGAACAGGTTCACATAAATATCGCCCTGCTGGGTGTATGGCCGGTGGACCAAAGCATTGACCACCAGTTCCCGCACCACTTTTTCGTCGTAGGCAGGCACCTGACGACGGTAGAGGCCTTCCGCCACCTCGTAACTTTCGCGAAAATCGGGCAAGGTGTACCAGATGGCATCCACCAGTTCCAATGGGGAGAGTGTGCTGTCATCCCACACCCATTTGTTTACTTTTTGCCCCTGGTCATCGTACTTGATGGCCTGAACCAGAGGCGCTGTCCCAAGGGCACGCCGGTCGGCAGTGGTTCCGAGAAGCAGCACCCCAAGCCTTGTCAGCGTTGAGCCGTTTGCTAAGCCGTAATGGTCGAGCAATTCATCGCTGTTCTTTTCCCGAACCGAGTCTTTCACCCGGTCCGAGAGACGAATCCCCTCGATTAATCGAATCAATTTCCCCTTATCGACGCGCCTTCGATCAACAGCAGCATCCATGGCTTCCCACGAGAACCCTGGCCGTTCGTTTGCCAAGCGTAAAACATCATCGCCTACAACAGGAACGCTTGTATCAGCGATACGCAGAAAATATCGTCCGTCCGAGGTGGAGGCAACGTTGGGAGAATGTGGCACAACCAGCTCGATGTATTCACCGCCGTTGGTGGCCTGTTGGCTTGATGGCAGGACTTGAACATTGACCGTCAGTTCGGCAATGCGTCTGCGAATCCGATTCATGAGATCAGGAGGAAGCTGTTGCCCGACTGGCGGCAACGCTTCTCCGTCTTCAATACCAATCAGCAAGTGGCCCCCGGAACCGTTGGCAAAAGAAATGCAGATCCGCGCCAGCCCATCCCAGTCAGCACCTTTTCCCAATACCTTGCGTAACGATTTCCGTTCAGTGTTTTGATCTTCCAGGAGCATTGATTACGATAACGTGGAGGGTTAGTTGGGATTTATTACTGCCAGGGGAATACCCACTGAAACCGCAGCATGGCAGATTACTCACAGACCACCAAGAGTTTTCGTATGGCGGCCTCAACTTTTTCCAGAGCCTGGCGTTTCTCATGGATGTAGGTGTGCTGGTCGTACACTCCTTCAATGCCCGATTGCACATGCCCTAACACTTGCTCAGCAATGTGAGGCGGCACGCTTTCACGAGCCATGATGGTTCGGCATGTCCTTCGCAGATCATGCGCCGTCCAGTTGTCAATTCCGGTCACTCTTCTCAAACGCCGCCGAGCATCTTTGGTACTTTTCGAATGGCCATCACCTTTGGCACAGACCCTGGTAGCATTATAAAAGGATGGGAATATCCATTCTGAGTTGGTCAGCCTCGGTTCGATTATGCGCCAAGCCATTTCCGGCAGCGGCACCACATTGATTTTTCCTGTTTTGGTGCGGGTTGCCGGAACGGTCCATTCCTTCCGTATCTGATCAACATCGCCAACAGCCATCGACATTGTTTCCATGGATCGTTGGCCGAGGAGTAACAGCAACCGCATGATATCTCTCATGTTGGGACTTTCTCGTTCAAGGGCTGTCCAGATGGCTTTAATTTCACTATCTTTCAGCACCTTGTCACGGGGAGACTCGGTGCCCTGGATCTTCTTGAGATTAGGAAATGGGTTGATATCGATCAGTTCCTCGCCATACGCACAGTTGTAAGCCCGGCGAAGAAGTTCAACTGTGCGGTTTGCCATCACCGAAGCTCCGCGTTCAACAATGCCTCTGTGCAGCGCTTTTACGTCTTGTCGAGTCAAATCAATGGCCCTTTTCCTACCCAGGACAGGAATGATATCCTTGTCGCTAAGCCGTACGCTCTCTGATCGTGTTTTTGGAGCCATGGATGTTTCCGCAAAATAATGGCCCATGACGTCTTGAATGGTTGGCGCCGCCTTTTGTTTGACCCTCTCGGCGAGCGGATCGTCTCCGCTAATCGCTTTTGCTTTGATTTCGTTGTAAATTTTAACAGCTTCTCCCAGTCCAATGTCGGGGTAACCTTTCTTCAGAGTGTATTTTCGTCGCTTTCCATCAACCGTGTAGGCAATCACCCATACCTTTTTCTTCTGGCCAACCCGTAAAATCAGTCCTGGCTTATTCTTGTGAAAAAATTCTGTCTGTTTTTGGCCGGGAAGAGGCGAGAGTGAGGCGACTTCTCTGTCGGTTGAAAATTTCTTTCTTGATTCGATCATCACTGCCTGGGAAAAATAAGTGCAAAATAAGTGCAGCGAATGCACAAAATTATGCTGGACAACATCGCATTTCGTTAGACACAAGATACAAAAAATTTTTATTAAGACAATGATTTTTTTATAAAAAATATATAGATGCCGGATGCCGCTGAATTTTATCGGACAATATATTCCCCTGCCTTGGGAGCAGGAGGTCGAGTGTTCGAATCACTCCGCCCCGACCAGCTTTCAGTATAGAAGCCGAACACTTACACAGTGTCCGGCTTTTTCTTTTTCCCGACCCCCTTCCTTCCATTTGACGTTTGTTAGACGTTTGACTTTTTCCTGTTAGGATTACGCAACTATGGAAGATTGTAGCCAGCCATTTCGAGCGATAATGCCTATCAGAAAATAGGGATTTCAATCGGTAGCAGCCACTTAGAAAAAAATCAGAGATATTCAAATGTTCAAAGGTAATAAATCTGTTCGTCCACTGGAGCTGGTTTTGGTCCACCTATTGAGTATGGAAGCTTTTTCACTCGAGAAAACACGTTAATGGTGTCAGCGGGTATCCGGGTTGAGCTGGTGGGCGGACGTTCCCACGGTTTGCTTTCTTCCTCATCGACCAAAAAAACCTACGTCAAGCGGGCTGCGGCCCTGGCTTGCACGCTCAATACCCCCTTCCAGTTCCGCAGCAGCCAATGGTTGCCGTGCGGCAAGAAATGCCCATTGATCGGCAAAGGGAACGAATTGATCATCCACAAACACGCTTCTTCTTTGCTCGCGGGGCTTTTTTTTGCAAGGGGAGCGCGATCAGGTTGCCGAATCCGCCCCTTGGGCAACGTATCCTGGTTGGGGAACAGACGGTCATAACTGGTCAGGGACAACTGTCGGGTACGATTACAGGTGTAGCTGACAAGCGCGGCGCCAAGCTGCCTGGCTGAGCGGGCCGGAACCGGTTCGGCAAAGAAAATCCAGGCGTGTGCACCGTTGCCGCTCGAAATCGACAGCAAGAAAGAAACAGGTATCATCCTGCAACAGTGGATACACGCCGATGGTGTGCTGACCGGCCAAATGATCATAGAATACCTGATTGGTCAGCGGCAGGAGCAACCGGTGCGCACAATCGCCGCATTTGACTTTCGGTTTGCAGCACATCCCAGGCTTCCACTCGTTGCCGCAAACCGGTGCATAGCCAGAAGCACCCTTGGCCGACTCCCAACGCCTGGGAAAAACATCCTCGCGCCCCCGGAACAGTCGACGAAACAGGACGATTTTATCTTCGATGGTAAACTGAGGTGGGACTGGAGCGAGTTCCTTCGGCACGGCGACCAAATCAGGGGCGATTGGTCCGTCCCAAGCAATACCATGCTGGGCTAGCAGCGCCTTGAGGCGGGCGTTCTCCTCACCCAGCCGCTTGAGTTCATTTTGGACCTTCAGGAGTTGGTCACTTTTCGGCAAATCCATACTCCGCCATCAGCTCGTCCATGTCATCGCCGACACCCCAACCCCAATCTCCGGCTTGATAGTGAACACTATCAAGCCGTTCCAGATAGTGTTCTTGCTGATCCGAATCAAGCTGCCGGATCCATTTCAAAGCCTGTTCGAACATTCGCACCAGGGCATTGAAATACACCTCGTCATCTACGCCGCAAAACCCAAGAAAATCCCGGCAGGATTCGCAATAGAACACCGTTAACTCAGCCAGTCCCTCGGCATGACCAAGGGCTTTTTTGTAATCCGAGATCGCCTTCTTGGCCTTGGAAACCGAGTAATCCTGGTTGCGCAGCACATCGGGACAGACCCAGCGGGAGATGGTCGCCTTATAGGGTTCGAGAACGTCGTCGCCCAAGCCAAATCGTGCGTGCAGGAAGGCCTTGTTCTCCTTGTTGGCTGCATAAAGATCATGCACCAAGCCCAGCAAGGCGTCTCGGTCCAAGCCGCCAATGGTGCGCTTGAGATCATTCCAAGTTGGTTTTTTCTTCTTGGCACCCGACATCATTCCATCTCCTCAGAGCCACGTTCTGCCATCGGCGTGGCCAGCACTTTTTCCACCTGGTTGGCAAGATCCACCGCCAATTCACTGATCATAGTCGCCGTTACCCTTCTTCCTTTTCCAGATTCCAGAATTCGACAAACCTTTCGACCAATTGGTTTTTGTGCTCCCAGAACCACCAATGGCGCATCGCGGATGCCGGTGTAGCCTTGGCCCTGGTACGCGAGATGAAAAAGGTTCCCTGGAACGGCGCCACCAAGTGGCTGCCCCCCAACAAGGCGATGATCCTGCTCAGTCTGCGTGGCAAGGAAGAGGATATTCTTCAGTTTGTATGATTCCTGGAGTTGCCACCCTTCGGTGGGCAATAATCCAACCCTGCTCTCTCGCTAAACTCATCCATAAAGGCTGAGAAGGCCTCTACCGCCTGGCGGGCATTGTTCATGAGTTCCAGGCCTTCCTGCTCTGAGATGAGCCCTGCTTGCATTTTCAGACTATTGCGCGTGACCGGCACACATCCGACATACCTGTATCTGTGCAAAATAATTCAGGTCATACCCCTGATAGTTTCTCTTCCCTTTTGTTTCCAACGCCGTCATGGCTCTATGATCTTGCCCCCCTTGGTCACACTATGGACGCAACGGGCCGAGAAGGTGGGTGTGCCAGGAAAACATATTTGGCCTTAAAAATATTTTTGACATAAAAGATACAAAAGTATTAATAGTTAAAATACAAAAAAAATATATAATTGATAAAAATACTATTGCTGTCAAAATATCCTTTGGAGTTGGGGGACAACGTCTTCCCTATAGCCCTGATCGATGCGGATGAGCAGCGTTCTTGCAGAGAATAAGCGAGTTGGATTGAGCGGCCATCCCTCCACGAACAAACCGCGCACCCCTCCCCCGACGATGGTGGTGGCAAAAACATTATGACATCAAAAAAAGCTACAGGGGTCGCGGGGATGGAAGAGGACGGCAGCGGCAAGGACCTTGACGCAACCGTCACATCTGCCAAGCCTCCTGCAAGGGTGGGACGCCCAAAACAGAACCCACATGCCGAAGACAAGAAGCTGACCATCCGCGTTCCCGCCGACTTGCACAGGAAGTTACGATACGCCAGCATTGACCTGGACAAGCCCATGGTCGAGATCGCCGTCGATGCCCTGATCGCCTATCTGGCGAAACATGCGGCATAAGATGAACGGAGACATGGCAAAATTACTTGGGTCTGCCGTGAAGGTTGAGGCGGATCACTCTTTCAGAAATCGTGCAAGGGGAAGGGGGAATCAGAAAGGATGACCATGAGGCCGAATATAAATGTGCGTGCCTACAGGCCCCGTCAAGTGATCCTCGCCACCAAGGGAAAACCTCGAAAAAATACTCGGTCCTTCGAGCTGCTGTCACCCAACCATTGCAAGCAACTGGGACTGATGGCGGTGGTGGCCCTGGGCATCGGGCTGGGATTGACGCAATTTTTCCATGGCAGGATAGTTGAGTTGCAGTCCAGAGTCGACCAGTTGCACACCAGCAACACCGTAATTGTTGAAAAAAATAATCGTCTTGTGGCTGCGGGCGCCCAAGTGAGCTCAAAAACACAGGTGGTGGCGCTGGCGAAACGAAAGCTGAAACTCTTTGAACCTGATCAAGGTCAGGTGCGTCGGATGTAAACGAACGCCGACAAAATCCAACGAGGGCAAACCCATGTCGGCTCGATTACAATTTTCAATTAAAAACAATCAGTTGCGTAATTCATCCATCCCCTTGAGCTGTTCACTTGCACAAACTCGCACGCGCAAAATGCGCTGTGTCCTTCTCGTTCTCAAGAGTTGGCCTTGGGGGGTGAACCCGAGCCCCCTTCCTGTCCATAAGCCTTGTTGGGAACAACGAATCTATGCGATTAAAAAATGCCAACTCGTTTTTCCCGATCAATTATCACTACATTCAAGGAGGGTACATGGAAAAGAGATGGGGAGCCGTACTTTGTTCACTGGTTGCAATGGCAGCGCTTGCCGGGTCCGCCCACGCCGCATCGCAAGCAATTGAGAAGGGAAATGCAGTCCAAGCCTCCAAGGTACAGACCAATGGAACCAAGGCCCTTAAAAAGGCCGGCAACGTGCCAAATAAGGTGCAGGCAAACAAGGGAATCGAGCAGAAAATGACGTCAAAAGAGTCGGAATCGAAAAACACCACCGATCCGTACTTCGGGAGAAAAGTCGAGCCGAAAGAAAGCGCGATCAAGAAATAATTGCTTCCGACCGCCTCCGTGCCGGGGGCGTCCCCAGCAAAGGCAACGGAACGTCAAGGCGGGGCAGATTCAGACCTCGGTCGCGGCAAGGTCACGCCCTGCCATCACGCCTGTTCCCCATCTTTCTGTTGCGGAAATTGGGGCGATTTTTCTTGCCAACACCCCTGCTGGGCAATTTTGCGAGAGTCAGGTGCTTGGCTCATTCTTGTAATGATGATTTGGAGTACACCCAGAAAGCACCACCACAGTGACACCACCACAAAATATCTTCAGGATCAGATGCATCTTCTTTACCATTCAGTATGGATCAATATTACAACATCGACATCGCAATAATTTTGAACCAGATTGATTCAATCATCAACCCATTCACAAGTTGAAGATCCAATCAATGTTCTTTTGCACATATCGCAACCGCTCGTGTTATTAGCATATATCCTGTTGCATTTTACACATATCTTCTTCTCCATTTTTATTAAATAGTCTTTATACTCCGTGAGCTTATCTGCATCATCCAAGTTGGAAAATTTTCGATAGCCATAAAACCAGTACGACAAGAATACAGTGTTGAAAAAGAGCAAAAAGCCGAAGAAGGTGCTTATCGACAATGACCAATCAATAGTCTTTATGTCGTGATAGAGTTTCGATGGAAAAGTGGTCGTGACTGTTGCGATCACACTCATAAACAATCCCATCGCCATCCAGGTATACACAGATTTTCTCTTTTGAAGAGTGAAACTCTCCAAGGAGCCTTTCCGCTTGGATTCCAACTCGGTTTCGCTTAATGTTTTCCACATTTATCCATCCCTTTCCTGTCGAATGAACAATTCGCCGCCATTATGCCTGCTTGCCCTCACCCCATTTTGGCGCTGCCCTCGGGATCGTTATCGCCAAGATGATGCCCCCCCGCTGCCGCCGGCAACGGCCAATCGTCGAGAACACCGTTCCTTCGGGCACATCCAGCCGAAACTAAAGCTCACACCAAGCCGGGATGTTCGGAGATCTCATCCTCAACCCGATCAGGATCAGGGGCGTTGAAACGGATCAGATTCTGCAGATGAAACAGGCTTTCAGGAGTAATCCGATGGAATCGCACATTCACCGATTCGCCATCGCAGCGCACAATCTCGCCGTACACCTCGATACCCAAATCGGTTGCCGCGTCAAGCGGGAGCCAAAGTCGGCAGGCGGCCCCTTGCTGCAACTCGATTGCCGTTGCAAACGAACAGCCGCCCACACTGATATTGTCTACCTGGTTAAAGGAATAGACACGATCGTCCACTTTCAATTCCGCTGCCATGTTCAGAGCGATCCGGCTGAACCTTCTTTTTTCCATGGTCACCTCAAAGGAATGGTTCTAAATTGATTTGCCCTATCTTATCTCAACAAGCTGGGGAAGAACAGGCGGAACAGACAATTATTGCCCAAGACCAGAGATCGGCCGGTCGCATCGAAAGGGTTGACTTCTTGCGCGTGCTCACCTAAAGGGGATACATGAACGATGACTGCCCCAGCACAACCGCCTTGCGTGTCGCCGCGCGCCGTGCCGCCCATCAGGTGTTCGATGTCCCCAAGATATTCGACGATCCGCTCGCGCTTCCCATTCTGGGGCTGGACAAGGGGTCAACCGCGGGCCATGGTCAGGGATGGCTCGATGATTCTCCCCTGTCCCGCGTGCTCCGCGCCTCCCTGGCCGCGCGCAGCCGCTCCGCCGAAGATGCGCTCCGCCATGCCCGGGAGCACGGCGTCAACCAATATGTCATTCTTGGCGCCGGCCTTGATACCTTTGCCTACCGCACCCCCTCTCCCGGCGACGGACTCCTGGTTTTCGAGGTCGATCACCCGGCCATGCAGGCGTGGAAGCGGCGGCGCCTGCAAGCGGCGGCCATCGCGATCCCGCCCCACTGCACCTTCGCCCCGGTGGATTTTGAAACCCAGACCCTGGCGGATGGCCTGCGGCAGGCGGGGTTCCGTACCGACAAGCCGGCTTTTTTCTCCTGGCTGGGGGTCACCATGTATCTCACCGCCGGCGCGATCGAGGCCACCTTGCGCTTTATCGCCGCACTGCCGGCTGGCAGCGGCATTGTTTTTGATTATCTGATCGCGCCGGCACTGTTGAGCCCGGAGGCGCGCCGGGCCTTTGACGGGCTGGCGGGCCGGGTCGCTGCCGCCGGCGAACCCTTCCGCACCTTTTTCGATCCGGCGGCGCTCGCCGACCACCTCCGGGATTTGGGATTCGGGCGGGTCGAGGACATCGCCCCGGAAGCAATGGATGCCCGGTACTTTCAGGGCCGCACCGACGGCCTCCGCGCCGGGAAACTCGCCCATGTCATGATGGCGCGGGTTTGAGAGCCAGAGTCGCGTTGGCCTGAGAAAACCCCTTCCCCGTGAGAGGAGGCATGCCTTTTGTCCAAATAGCACTTCTTCGCGGCAAGCCGCCCGAATATGTTGCCGGGATCAGCCTGTCCGGGCACAGGGCGCGCAGCAACCGCTCCCACCCATCACCGAAATGAAATAACCGCTTTTTGCACCTCGGCCGGCCGGTGTTCGGCCTCAGCGCCAGAGGAGGAATGTTATGATCGTCACACCAACCGATTTAAAAGCCATCGCCAACCTGGAGGGCCAGACCTGCTTCGGCTGCGGCGCCGACAACCCGTTGGGTCTGCACATGGAATTTGTCACCGACGGGCAACGGGTCTATTCGTTCGTCACCGTCCCTTCGGCCATGGCCGGCTGGGACCAAACCGTGCACGGCGGCATCATCTCCACGATCCTCGACGAGATCATGGGCTGGTCGGTCATCTATCTGCTCAAAAGGATCGGGGTGACCAAAACCATGACCGTGGAGTTCAAGAAACCGCTCCAGGTGGGGAAACGACTGACCGTGGTCGGCGCCATCGGGGAGGTGCTCTCCGAGCGGCAGGTGATGGTGACCGGTGAAATCTACTCCGAGGACGACCTGTTATGCGCCCAGGCCCAGGGCACCTTCGCCACCCTGTCCGCGCAAACGGCTGTCCGGCTCGGGGTGATGCGTTCCGACTACATGGAGCGCTTCCTGCCGATCCTGGAACAAAACAACGGGGCCTGAGTCGGTCCGTTCAGACCCCCCGATACTCAGCACTCGCCCGGAGCCCCGCCGGCCGTCCGGCCGTGCAGCACCCGGTTCATCCGCCCCGGCAGGCGCCGTTCGAGCAGGGTCTCGAACGATTCGACCACCCGGCAGAGTCCGGCCAGATCGATGCCGGTGGTGACACCCATTCCCTGAAAGAGATGGACCGCGTCCTCGGTGGCGACATTGCCCGGCACCTCGCCCGCGACGGCCATGCCGCCCAATCCGCCCGCCGCCACGTCGAACACCCGCACTCCGGCCTCGTAGCCGGCATACAGGTTGACCAGCCCCAGACCGCGGGTGTCGCGGAGATGGAGCGACAACTCGGTCTCCGGGTGGGCGGCGCGCACCCGGGCGACCAGGTCTTTCACCTGGAAGGGATGGGCCATGCCGGTGGTGTCGGCCAGGTTGACCCCCGCCGCGCCGGCGGCCACCAATTGCCCGACCGCAGCCAGGACCGCAGTGTCGGCCACCGCCCCCTCATAGGCGCAGCCAAAGGCGCAGCGCACCCCGGCCCGGACCCTGACCCCCGCCGCCGCCGCGGTGGCGATCAGCCGGGTCACGGCCTCCATCATTTCGGTCGCCGGCCGGCCGGACTGTTTCCGGCTGTCGGTGTCCGAGACCGGCACCACCACGTTGAGGTGATCAAGACCGCAGCGCAGGGCCCGTTCCAGCCCCTTTTCATTGCGTACCAGGGCAGTGCAGAGGATATCCGGATACTGCCGCCGCACCAGCGAGGCGAGGACATCGGTGTTGGCCACCTGGGGCACGGAGCGCGGATTGACGAAACTGCCCACCTGGAGCCGGTGGACGCCGGCCAGGGCCAACAACCGGACAATCTCCAGCTTCTCCGCCAGACCAAACAACCGGCTTTCCGCCTGCAATCCGTCTCCCAGCGACTCTTCCTGCAAAACAACCTGCATCATGCTCCCTCAATGAAAAACACCATCCCGTGGCCGCACCGATGGCCGGGGCACCCGTTGCCCGGCCGGGCACGATCATAGCATGTCATGGCGCAAGAAGCGAAAAGATTAGTGCATCGCGGCGACAGCCACACCGAGGCACAACGAACGGGCGGGCCGATCCGGACCGGCAGCCGATAATTCCCTGGAAAAATGGTGGTCTTGTGCGTACAATGCCCCGCACGAATTTTCTCTTTTTCGACCGAACTTCCGTCAGCAAAGGTATCCTCTTGAACATCGTCAACATCCTCGGCAGCCCGAGAAAAAACGGCACCAGCGCCCGGATTGCCCGCGCCTTCACCGAAACCGCCGCCACCTACGACGCCGCGATCAGCGACTATCCCCTCAACACCATGCAATACCGGGGCTGCCAGGGCTGCGAGGGCTGTCATACCCGTGCCGAGCGCTGCGTGCTCCGGGACGACGTCACCACCCTGCTCGACCATCTGTACACCGCCGATATCGCCGTCTTCTCCGCCCCGGTCTATTTCGGCGACACCTGCGGCCAGTTCAAATTGTTCTTCGACCGGATGTGGTCGCTGATCCGGACCGATGCCCGGGATGACGAGGACAGCAGCCGGCTGCCGCCCGGCAAGGTCGCCGTGCTCATTCTCACCCACGTCGCCGCGGCCGGAACGCACAACGACGTGGTCGAACGCTATGTCCTCAATCTGGAACTCCACGGCTTCGAGGTCAGGCCCCTCGTCGCCCCCGGCCTGCGCCTCCAGCCGAACAGCGATATCGACGCCTATCTCCACGCCGCGACCGCGCTCGCCCGGGAGCTGGTGCGAGCCGGATAAGAATCGCGACGCCGGCAGGGCTAGGGCCCGTCCGGCAGGGTCTGTTCGAGGAACTGCAACATCCGGTCGCCGACGGCAAGGACGTCCGGCCCGTAGCGGGCAAAGGTCCGCAGGCGAGCGAGCAGCGCCGCGCAGGTGGCAAGGGGAAAAAAGCCCTGGATGCCGAGGGCGAGGACCAGCATCAGGGTGTTGTAATAGGCCAGGTTGAGGGCGCGGGCCCGGCGGAGGACCTGTTTGTCTTCGGACAGAACCGGCTGCCCCAGAGACTGCGCCACCCGGCAGAGCAGATGGTCGGTCGGGCCGGAGTCGGGGGCAGAGGCCAGGACAGCGCCCTCCGGGAGGGCCCCGTATTCATCGACCACCTGGGGGATGAGCAGCAGGGCGAAAGAGCGGGCCGCCAGGGGCAGGACCCCCAGCCGATCGAGATAGATCAGGGTCGAGGTGTCGGCAACCCCGCCCCGAAATTGCCGCAGCTCCCGCAGAACCGCGGTCTGATCGATAACAAGATTTCGCAAACCAATTCACCTCAACCGCCACGGCACGGCGCCCCCGTTTTCCTGCCCATCCGGCAACGATGGGGGCCGCCACCGGCACCTAATCGCCTTGACGCGCCATCCCCACCGACAGGCGCGGCTTCACCCCATCACGCCACAAAGGAGACGCCATGGACCTGCAATTCACCATCGCCCCCGAGCTCTGCATCCAGTGCGGGGCCTGTATCGACGATTGCCCCTTTCACATCATCGAGATGGCGCCCGACTACCCGGCGCTCAATCCGACCAGGGTGCATCACTGCATCCGTTGCCAGCACTGCCTGGCGGTCTGCCCCACCGGCGCCCTGTCCATCCTGGGGTTCAGGCCGGAGGATTCGCTGCCCCTGCCGGAAAGCCTGCCCAGCGGTGAGCAGATGACCGCGCTCATCAGGGGCCGGCGGTCGATGCGCCGCTTCCTGCCCAAGCCGTTGGAACCCGAGGTGATCGACCGGATGCTCGCGACCGTGGCCAACGGGCCCACCGGCAAGAACAACCGGCAGTGTCTGTTCACGGTGATCGACGATCCGGCCACCATGGCGATCTTCCGCCGCGAGACCCTGGAAGGCCTGCGCCGGGCAGTGGTCGAAAAGCGCCTCAACGAGAGTCTCGGCTATTTCCGCCACGTGGTCACGGCCTGGGATCAGGGCCGCGACATCATCTTCCGCAATGCCCCCCACCTGCTCATGGTGTCGGTGCCGCCGTCGGTGGCCACCCCGGACGCCGACATGCTGATCGCCATGAGCTATTTCGAGCTCCTGGCCGCCTCCATGGGCATCGGCACCCTGTGGAACGCCATGATCCGCTGGGCGCTCTCCACCATCGATGTCAATCTGTACCAACGACTGGGCATCCCCGACGACCACGTCAAAGGGTATGCCCTGTTGTTCGGTCGGCCGGCGGTCCAATACCACCGCACCGTGCAGCGCGACGAGGCGGCGATCAACCGGGTGCGGCTGGCCTGACCAAGGAAGCAAGCCGCACCGGACCTGCTTTTTGACGATCACCGGACCTGTTCCTCCGTTGTTTTTTCGTCGTTTCATCATTATTTGAATAAGAAGAAACACGTGGTCAGAAAAAAGGAACCCCGTTGATTTTTCGGAGTGTCTTGAGCCGGCAGCGATCGTTTTTGTTGATGTTCCATGAGCGCCATGTCCATCGCAACCCGTTGAGGAGGCAATTATGTCCAATGCATGTCGACAAATCGAACTTGGCCGCAGCGGTTACCTTCCCGAATCCATGGTGAAATGGGAAGGCAGTCCCATCCCTGCCCCTTACATGTATTACCGAACGTCGTCAATGGTCGCCTATGCCGAGCTTTGCGCCCCGGAAGACCTTTTCGATACCTTCTGGAGCGAGGTCGTCAGTTGCGCGATCACCGCAGGCGCGACTGTGGGCGTATCTGTGATCGTTGCCGATCCGGAAGCGGCCCGGCCTCAGTTTGAGGGCGTGTTCAGGTCGGGCATGGCAAAAATTGGGGAGCGGGCCAATGAAATCCTCGTTTCCCTGAGCGCCCGGCAACAACCCAACAAGGAATGGCATCGCTAAGCGAGGGGCTTTTTTCTTGCCGGGTCGAAATGGGGCATGGGTGCAGCCATCGGCAATGACAACTGATTGAGGCGAACAAAGAACGCGCCCCTTTCAGAGCACGACAGGGAGCCTGCCTTGCCATCAGGGCGAACAGCGCTGAGAGCGGTTCTTGCCAGGCAGGGCCGTTCCCGCGGAAAGGGGAGGCGGGCGGGAGGAGAACATCAACCGAAACGGCCGGTGATATAGTCTTCGGTCAGTTGGTGCCGGGGGTTGGTGAAGATGCGGTCGGTGGAGCCGACCTCGACCAGGTCGCCCAGGTGGAAATAGGCGGTGCGCTGGGAAACCCGCGCCGCCTGCTGCATGTTGTGGGTGACGATGACGATGGTGTACTGCTCCTTCAGTTCGGTGATCAGGTCCTCGATGGTGGCGGTGGCGATGGGGTCCAGGGCCGAGCAGGGTTCGTCCATGAGGATGACCTCGGGCCGGACGGCAATGGCCCGGGCGATGCACAACCGCTGCTGCTGACCGCCGGACAGGCCGGTGCCCGGCTGGTCGAGGCGGTCGTTGACCTCGTTCCACAGCCCGGCCTTTTTGAGGGAACTTTCGACGATGTCCTGGAGTTCGGACTTGCTGCTCACCAGGCCGTGGATCTTGGGGCCGTAGGCGACGTTGTCGAAAATGGATTTGGGAAAGGGGTTGGGCTTCTGGAAGACCATGCCCACCTGGGCCCGCAGCGGCACCACATCGACCCGTTTATCGTAGATGTTGAGGTCGTCGAGGAGGATCTCACCGGTGACCCGGCAGCCGGCGACGGTGTCGTTCATCCGGTTGAGGCAGCGGAGAAAGGTCGACTTGCCGCAGCCCGAGGGGCCGATCATGGCCAGGACCTCGTTCTTGCCGACATCAATGCTGACATTCTTGATAGCGTGCTTGTCGCCGTAGAAGACATTGACCTCCCGGCAGACCATCCGGGGCTCCTCGACAAAGGGCAGGCCCACGGTCTGCCGCTGATCGCGGTCGACCTTGCGGGCCTTGGCCGCAGCCGCTGTCTCTGCCTCGTTTTTTTCCGCTATCACATCACGCATGTCCAAAACCGTGTCCATTGCTGTCGCCATTGTTCCGCTCCCTCCCCTGGACCGTCGCATCCCGCCTTCAGACGACAGATGCTCCGCCCTTCCCTTGCCCCCGGTGCCCGGTTCGCCAGACACCACGGGCGGAAGCAATCTCCGCCCGTGTGCACCCTGTCTCTGCACCGTTGCCGGGCATGGCGCGCCCATGGCTGACATTCTTTTGATCAGACCGGGACCACGCGTTCCGGTTCCGGTTCAGAATTTATTGTTGACGATCACGTTCAAGGCCTTGGCGTCAGCGGCCACGGTCTTCCGCTCATCCTTGGGCATCGGGATCAACCCCTTCTCGGCCAAATAGCCGTCCTCGCCCCAGGCGCGATCACTGGTAAACTCGGCCAGGTATTCGGCAATACCGGGGATCTGGCCGACATGCGCCTTCTTCACATAGATGAACAGCGGCCGGGAGACCGGATACTTGCCGTCGGCAATGGACTTGAAGTCCGGCGCTTGACCGTCGATCATTGAGCCCTGGATTTTGTCGGCGTTCTGATCGAGGAAGCTGAAGCCGAAGATGCCCAGGCTTTTCGGATTGGCCTCAAGTTTCTGGACGATCAGGTTGTCGTTCTCGCCGGCCTCGATGTAGGCGCCATCCTCACGCACGGTCTGGCAGACGGCCTTGAATTTCTTCTCGTCCGTTTTCTTCAGCGCCTTAATCGGCTCAAACGCGGCGCAGCCTTCGTCCATGACCATCTCGACAAAGGCGTCGCGGGTTCCGGAGGTGGGTGGCGGTCCCAAAACCTCGATCTTCTCGGCCGGCAATTGGGCGTTGACATCCTTCCAGGTTTTATACGGATTGGCAACCAGCTTGTCGCCGCCTTCCGGACTGGGCACCTCTTTGGCCAGGGCCAGGAAGATGTCCTTGCGGCTCAGCTTCATCTGGCCGACCTTCTTGCTGTTGGCCAGGACAATGCCGTCATAGCCGACCTTGACCTCAACGATTTGGGTGACGCCGTTTTTAGCGCAGGTTTCCACCTCCGCCTTTTTGATCTGACGAGAGGCGTTGGCGATATCCGGTGAATCGACACCGGCCCCGGCGCAGAACAGCTTGAGTCCGCCGCCGGTACCGGTGGACTCGATTTTCGGGGTCTTGAATTTGGTGGTCTTACCGAACTGCTCGGCCACGGCGGTGGAGAAGGGGTAGACCGTGGACGAACCGACGATCGAGATATAGTCGCGGCCGTCGGCGGCCTGGGTGGAGGCGGCGGAGGCGACCAACAGTGAGGCGGCGGCCAGGGTGAGAGCAATTTTCTGCATGGGGAATCTCCTAAAATAGATAATCTGAAGGTTGACGGAAGAAAGAGTACAACCGTTCTGTTTGTTTCCTGTTAGCAAACCATTCCGGTTGTATTACCAGCGGCGCTCGAATTTGTTGCGGAGCAGGACCGCGGCGGCGTTCATGGCCAGCAACAGGAGGAGCAGCACCATGATTGCCGCCGAAGTCCGTTCGACAAAGGCGCGTTCCGGGCTATCGGCCCAGAGGTAGATCTGCACCGGCAGGACCGTGGCCGGATCGCTGAACCCGTGCGGGATGTCGACGATGAAGGCCACCATGCCGATCATCAACAGCGGCGCGGTCTCGCCCAGGGCGCGGGCCATGCCGATGATGGCCCCGGTCATCATCCCGGGCAGGGCCAGCGGCAGGACATGATGGCTGATGGTCTGCATCTTCGAGGCGCCAACCCCCAGGGCCGCCTCGCGGATCGAGGGCGGCACCGATTTCAACGAGGCCCGGCTGGCGATGATGATGGTGGGCAGGGTCATCAGGGTCAGCACCAGGCCGCCGACCAGGGAGGCCGAGCGCGGCAGGTTCATGAAATTGAGGAAAACCGCCAGGCCGAGCAGGCCGAACACGATCGAGGGGATGGCGGCCAGGTTGTTGATGTTGACCTCGATCAGGTCGGTCCAGCGGTTCTTGGGCGCGAATTCCTCGAGGTAGACGGCCGCGGCCACGCCGATGGGAAAACTGAGCGCGAGGGTGACGACCAGGGTGAACAGCGAGCCCATGACCGCGCCCCGGATGCCCGCCAGTTCGGGCTCGCGGGAATCGCCCGCCTGGAAGAAGGTGGTGTTGAATTTCAGTTGCAAGCGGCCGGAGGCGGTCAACTGATCGATCCAGGCCACCTCCTGGTCGTTGACCCGCCGCTCGGACTCGGGCACGTCGCGGGGGATGTGCCCCTTGACGAACATGTCGACCTCGTCGTCGGCCAGGACCCAGACCGATTTGGTGGCACCGATCAGCTCCGGCTTGCTCATCACCATATCCTGCAATTGATAGGCCGCGCCGGTGCTGACCAATTTGCCGAGGACGCGCTTGTCCTGACGGCCCTCGACCTGGGGGAAAAGGGCCAGGACCGCATCCCGCACCAGGGCGGCATAGTTGGCGGTGGCCAGGTTGTTGACGTCGAGCACGGTCGGATCGAGATGGATGTCGAGCAGGATTTCGGTCTGGCGAAAGGCGGTGTAGCCCTTGGCGACAATGGAGCCGAGCAGGAGCACGAGGAAGAGCAGGCTGGCGGCAATGGCGGCGAGGCCGAACAGACGGAAGCGCCGCTCCCGGCGATACCGTTTGGCCAGGCCGACATTGACCCGTTCCATGGTGGAAATTTTTTGCGTTTCGCGCATGAAGGCCTTCCTTTATTCGTACTCTTCTCGGTACTTACGCACCACATAGAGGGCGATGACGTTGAGCACCAGGGTGACGACAAAGAGCAGCATGCCCAGGGCAAAGGCGGCCAGGGTCTTGGGGCTGTCGAACTCCTGGTCGCCGACCAGCAGGGTGACGATCTGCACGGTCACCGTGGTCACCGCCTGCAGGGGGTTGAGGGTCAGGTTGGCGGCCAGGCCGGCGGCCATGACCACGATCATGGTCTCGCCGATGGCCCGCGACACCGCCAGCAGGATCGAGCCGACGATGCCGGGCAGGGCGGCCGGCAGGATCACCAGCTTGATGGTCTCGCTCTTGGTGGCGCCCAGGCCGTAGGAACCGTCGCGCAAGGATTGGGGCACGGCGTTGATGACGTCGTCGGAGAGCGAGGAGACAAAGGGGATGATCATGATCCCCATCACCAGACCGGCGGCCAGGGCGCTTTCCGAGGCCACCGGCAGCCCGGCCCAGGTCCCCAGGTCACGGATGAACGGCGCCACCACCAGGGCGGCGAAAAAGCCGTAGACCACGGTGGGCACGCCGGCGAGGATCTCCAGGAGCGGCTTGACCGTGGCCCGGAACTTGGGACCGGCATATTCGGAGAGGTAGATGGCCGACATCAGGCCGAAGGGCACGGCAATGGCCATGGCGATCCCGGAGATGAGAAAGGTGCCGGTGAGCACCGGCACGGCGCCGAAACTGCCGGAACTCCCGGCCTGATCGGCCCGGATCGCCATCTGCGGGCTCCATTTGAGCCCGAAGAGAAAGTCGAAGAAGGGGATCTGCTGGAAGAAGCGGATCGACTCGAACAAAACCGAGAGGACGATGCCGATGGTGATGAAGACCGCGAAGGTGGAACAGAGGGTGAGGATGACCTCGATCGCCCGTTCGACCTGGTTGCGGGCCCGGAGGGTGGGGCGGATCCGCGCCAGCACCAGATAGGCGGCCACCAGGGCCGTGGTCAGGGCCACCGTGGCCAGGGCCAGGTTGCTGAGCCGCTTCAGGCCGAGGTACTGGTCGGCGGCGGCCTGGAGCACGGGGTCGACCTCGCGGGCCACCAGGTTGCCGCCGACCAGGTTGCGGATGTCGTTGATCAGCAGGTTCACCTGATCCGGGCTGAGCGCGCCCTTGGCCGCGGTGACGCCCTTCATGGCCATCTGGGTGAGCACGGGGTCGGCGGCCACCTGCCAGACGGCCACGATGAGCAGGGCCGGCAGTCCGCACCACAGGGCGGTCAGCATGCCGTAATAGCCGGGCCGGGAGTGCATTTTCCCGGCCGCCGGCTGGCGCGCCAGGGTCAAGGCGCGGCGGCGCCCCTGCCAGTAGGCCAGCGAGGACAGGATCAGGACCAGGATGATGAGCAGCGAAGGGGGCATGATCGCTCCGTTGATTAAAGGGAGGCTCGCTCCCGGATTGGTGTCTAAGGTACTGGCGGATTATTAAAGGCGGATTCGGCGACCGTTAGATTTCCGTTAGGATTCTTGCGCCCTTCGTTGCGATATGGTTAAAAACAGGGAAGGAGTCCGCCGCGTGACAGCGACAGGACGGTTGAATCGACGGAGGAGAACAAATGGGTAAATGTATCGGCGTGCTGACCGCGGGCGGCGACAGCCCCGGCCTCAATGCGGCCATCCGGGCTATCGGCAAGAGCGCGGCAGGCGCCTACAACATGCAGGTGATCGGTTTCCGCGACGGTTTCCGCGGCCTGATGGAAAACCGCACCGTTCTCCTGGAGGGTGAAGTTCTCTCCGGCATTCTCACCCTGGGCGGGACCATTCTCGGCACCAGCCGCGACAAGCCGCACAAGATGCCGGTCGGCTCCAAGGTTCAGGACATGACCGAGGTGATGATCGACAACTACCACCGCCACAACCTCGAGGCCCTGGTCTGCATCGGCGGGGGCGGCACCCAGAAAAACGCCTATCGGCTGGCCCAGGCGGGGATGAACGTCGTTACCCTGCCCAAAACCATCGACAACGATGTCGCCATGACCGACATCACCTTCGGCTTCGACACCGCCCTGTCGATCGCCACCGATGCCATCGACCGCCTCCACTCCACCGCCCACAGCCACCATCGGATCATCGTGGTCGAGATCATGGGCCACAACACCGGCTGGCTCGGACTGGGCGCGGGCTTGGCCAGCGGCGCCGACGTCGTCCTCATCCCCGAGCTCCCCTACGACGTCAACCAGGTGGCCGACGCCATCCGCCGGCGGCGGCACCGGGGCAAGAACTTCAGTATCGTCGCCGTCTCCGAGGGGGCGCTCGCCCTGGAAGACGCCAAGGAGCTGGCCCGGTTGCAGGCCAAGAAACAGGCGGCCGGAGACGAAAAAAAGCAAAAAAAGGCCACCGCCGCCCTCGAGGCCTTCCAGGCCAACCACACCACCAACACCCTCAGACTTTCCGGCCAACTGGAATCGCTGACCGGTCTGGAGAGCCGGGTGACCATCCTCGGCCATCTCCAGCGTGGCGGCACGCCCACGGCCGCCGACCGTATCCTCGCCACTCGGCTGGGATCGGCCTGCGTCGCCGCCATCGACCAGCAGCGCTTCGGCTGCATGGTGGCGGTCAAGGGCGAGTCGACGGAATTGGTGGAGCTCTCCGAGGTGGTGGGCAAGCGCAAGGTGGTGCCCCTCGATCACCCCTGGATCAAGGCCGCCCTGGAAACCGGCACCTGTTTGGGCAACCATGTTTTAGAGGGGTAGGTTGGTTAGATTGTAGGCTGTTAGCCTGCAACCTCATAGACTCAACGCCTCCAGACTAGCCACCTATTGCGGGTCCTCGCTGCTGCGGACGATCTCGCCTTCGACCAGGTAGATGACCTCCTCGGCGATATTGTTGGCCCGGTCGCCGATCCGTTCGAGGTGGCGGGCCACCAGATAGAGGTTGACCAGGGAGGCGGCGTTGTCGCTGCGGCGGCCGATCTCCTCGATCACCGTTTTGTAGGCGGCGTCGCGCAGGCTGTTGACCTCGTCGTCCATGAGGAAAACGGTCCGGGCCAGGGCCGTGTCCTCGGTGACCAGGGCGTTCAGGCTGGTCTTGACCATCACCATGACCTTGGTGGCCATGGGCTGGTAATCGAGGGTGAAGACAAAATCCGGGGTTCTGGTCTTGTTGATGGTCAGGACCCGCTTGGCGATATTGACCGCGATATCGGCGATCCGCTCCAACTCGCTGTTGATCTTGATGATCGAGACGATCAGGCGCAGGTCGCGGGCCACCGGCTGATGGAGGGCGAGGATCTTCAGGCACTCCTCCTCCACCCGGATCTCCATGTCGTCGATCTCCCAGTCAGAGGTCATGAGCGCCTGGGCCTGTTGCTCGTTCCTGTTTTCCAGGACGGCGCAGGCCCGGCGCAACCGGTCCTCCACCAGGGTGCCCAGCTTGAGGATCGCCTTTTTCAGCTCGTCGATCTCGCGATGGAAATGCATGTGTCTGCTCACGGGAAGCCTCCGATTCGGTTTCTTGATGTGCCCATTGAATGCTCTATCAATACCTTTTCCACATTATCCCCCGGTTAGAAACTGATTAGGAGAGTGTTAGCTTTTTTCTTTTCCCTTGCAACCTCGGAGGGGGTGCATAACAGTACCCGAAACAGCATGCCGGCATCACAACAGGAGAAAAAAGTGAGGAAACCAAGCATCCTGGTGGTCGAGGACGACACCGACATCCAACAACTGGTCAGTTACAATCTGATCAAGTCCGGATTCAACGTCACCTGCGCCGACAGCGGCGAGGAGGCCCTGCAACTGCTCGGCCGGGAACCGGTCGACGCCATGGTGCTCGACCTGATGCTGCCCGGCAAGGACGGCGGCGAGGTCTGCCGGGCGGTGCGCAACCAGGAGGCCACCCGCGCCCTGCCGATCATCATGCTCACCGCCAAGAGCGAGGAGGATGACATCGTCGCCGGCTTGGAGTGCGGGGCCGACGACTATGTGACCAAGCCCTTCAGCCCCCGGGTGCTGATCGCCCGGATCGAGGCGGCCCTGCGCCGGACCCCCGAGCCGGGGAGCGAGCCGGACAGCGGAGTCGGCCTGATCAGCCGGCACGGCATGGAGATCCACCCCGGCCGCCACGAGGTCCGGGTGGACGGCTGCGAAGTCCATCTCACCGCCTCGGAGTTCACCATTTTAGAGCTGCTCGCCGGCCGGCCGGGCTGGGTCTTTTCCCGGCAGCAGATCATCGATCAGATCCGCGGCTACGATTACAGCATCACCCCCAGGGCCGTGGACGTGCAGATCTTCGGTCTGCGCAAGAAACTGGGGGCGGCCGGGGCCTGCATCGAAACGGTGCGGGGCATCGGCTACCGGATCCGGGAATAGCCGCCGGACCGCCAAACCGCACTGGCCGGTGGCTCCTTGCCAAGGGAGTTCCGGCGCCGCCACCGATTCCTGATAGAGTATCCCATGCGCAACATTCGTCTTTTCTGGCAGATCTTCCCTGCCTGCGTCGGCATCACCATCGTTTCCATGCTGCTGGTCGCCTGGCTGGCGACCACCACCGGCCGCAATTTTTACATCGACCGCCTCAAGGAGGAGATCCGCGAGCGGGCGCTGTTGATCGAACCGACGATCACCACGCTCAGCCGGGGCGAGGACCGCATCTTCCAGGACTTTGTCCGCCAGACCGGCCGCCGGGCCGCGACCCGGATCACGGTCATCGACGCGGGCGGGGTGGTCCTGGCCGACTCCAACGAAGACCACACCCTCATGGACAACCATGGCAAGCGGCCGGAGGTGGAACCGGCCCTGGCCGGCGAGACCGGCTTTGCCCTGCGCCACAGCCAGACGCTCGGCGAATCCATGCTCTATGCCGCCATCCCGATCAAGCTCGGCACCAGCCAACATCGAGCCGCCCTGCGCCTGGCCATCGCCGTCACCCCGGTCGAGGACATGCTGGCCGGCCTGCACAAGAAAATGTTCGCCATCGGCGTGGCCGTGACCGTGCTGGCCGCCCTGCTCTCCCTCTATTCGGCCCGCCGGATCAGCCGTCCCCTGGAGGAGATGAAACGAGGTGCCGAACAGTTGACCAAGGGCCGCATCGACCAACTGGTCAAGATCAAAAGCGAGCACATGTCGGTGGAGATGGCCGGTCTGGCCGCCTCGATCAACGAGATGGCCGAGCAGATCAATCGCCGCATCCGCATCATCATCCAGCAGCGCAACGAACTGGAGGCGGTCTTTTCCAGCATGGCCGATGCGGTGGTGGCCATCGATGCCGACAAAAAAATCATCCGCATGAACCAGGCCGCGGCCGCCCTGTTCGCCCTGCCCTCCGAGGTGGTCAAGGGCAAGGCGGTCGAGGGGGTGGTCCGCAACGCCTATCTCCTGGAGATGATTGAGCACACCCTCGCCCACAACCTCCAGCAGGAGCAGAAGGTCACCCTGTTCAACGGCACCGATCCGATCATGCTCCAAACCCATGCCGTGCCCCTGCGCGACGAGGACAACCGCAGCATGGGCGTGCTCCTGGTGATGAACGACCTGACCAAGCTCAACCGGTTGGAGACCATCCGCCAGGACTTTGTCGCCAATGTCTCCCACGAGCTGAAGACGCCGATCACCGCGATCAAGGGCTATGTCGAGACCCTGCTCGACGGGGCGCTCGACGACCGGGACAATGCCCGGCGCTTCCTCGGGATCGTCATCCGCCAGGCCAACCGGCTGGATGCGATTGTCGACGACCTGCTCACCCTTTCCCGCATCGAGGACCGGGAAAACAAGGAGGATATCGCCCTGGTGGCGGGCGAGGTCGGGCCGGTGCTGGAAAACGCGCTCCAGACCTGTGCCGTCCATGCCGACGACAAGGACATCATCCTTGAGGCGGAATGCGACGAGGAACTTTTTGCCCCGATCAACCAGCCGCTCCTGGAGCAGGCGGTGATCAATCTGTTAAGAAACGCCATCGCCTACAGCCCCGCCGGTTCGCTCGTCACCCTGCGATGTCAGGGCAGCAGGAACATGCAGGGCGAGGAGTTCGTCCACTTCAGCGTCAGCGACAACGGCCCCGGCATCGCCCGGGAGCACCTGCCCCGGCTGTTCGAGCGGTTTTACCGCTGCGACAAGGCAAGAAGCCGCGACCAGGGCGGCACCGGCCTGGGACTGGCCATCGTCAAGCACATCGCCCATGTCCACCACGGCACGGTGGAGGTGGAGAGCACCCCCGGCAAGGGCTCGACCTTCACCCTCACCCTGCCGGCGGCGAAGCGGGAACCGGCGATCGACGCCGCCAGCTGATATTTTGAGGCTTTTCGGGGCGGTTCAACCGGCGTGCAGCGCCTCGAAGACCGCCTTGGCCAGGGCCTGCATGGTATAGGGTTTCTTGAGGTAGCGCCGGGCCCCCAGTTCCATGGCCTTCTGCACCCGATCAGTCTCGGCGTAGCCGCTGACAATGACCGCCCGCTGCTCGGGGTGGAGCGCCAGGGCCCGCTCATAGGTCGTAAGACCGTCGATCCCCGGGGTCATGATCATGTCCAGCAGCAGGAGATCGACCCGGTGGTCGGCCAGCACGCCCAGGGCCTCCTCGCCGCTGGCGGCCGTCTCGACCCGATAGCCCAGGGGGGCGAGCATGGCCTTGGCCAGCTCCCGCTGCTCCGGGACATCGTCGACCAGGAGCAGGGACTCGCCCTTGCCCTTGTATTCGCCCTGGTCGGCCGCCGGCGCCTCCTCGACCACTTCCTGGCGGGTGGCCGGAAAGTAGAGTTCGAACAGCGTGCCCCTGCCCTCCACCGACGAAACATTGATGTAGCCGCCGTGATCCACGACCGTGCCCCAGACCACGGTCATGCCCAGGCCGGTGCCGCTTCGTCCCAGATTCTTTTTCGAGAAAAAGGGTTCGAAGATCCGGGCGAGATCCTCCTCGGCAATCCCCACCCCCTCGTCACCCACGCACAGCGCCACATATTCGCCCTCGACCACCTGGTCATAGCCCCGTAGCGGCTGGTCGAGATACCGGTTTTCCGTGGCCAGGCGGATTACCCCGCCCCGGGGCTGGGCCTCGGCGCCGTTGGCCACCAGATTCATGATCGTTTTCTGCAGGTGCACCGGCGAGCCGAACATCCGCAGCAGGTCGGGCGCCAGCCGCTTCTCGATCCTGAGGTCCGGATGGGCGGTGCGCAGTTTGATGCCTTCCGGTGAGGCCAGGTAGCGTTCGATAAGTCCATTGAGGTCGAGCACCACCGGCTGCATCACGCCCCGGCGCGCCAGGGTCAGCAGATCCTGGACGATTTCGCTGGCCTTGAGGCCGGAATCGCGTATGCTCTCGATGTAGCGCCGCTGCGGGCTGTCTTCGGGAAGCGTGGCCAAGATCAGGTCGGGATAACCGACAATGGCCGACAGCACGTTGTTGAGATCGTGGGCCACCCCGCCGGCCAGCACGCCCAGGGCCTCCATCTTGCGACTGCGATTCAGTTGCTCCCGGAGATCGTCGATGGCGGCGGCGGCCTTGTTGCGCTCGTCGATCATCTGGTTGGCGGCCTGGGCCAGTTCCTTGAATTCGTCGAAATGGATGGCCTGCTCGTCGACCACGCTCGAGCCGGTGGCGGCCCGTTCGAAGAAGGCGGTGAAGCCGTTGAGGTTGAGGGTGATTTTCTTGGTGATATAGCGGGAAACCAGGGCGATGAACAGCAGGCTGCACACCAGGGTGATCATGATCCAGTTCAGGCTGCGGCTGATCTTGTCTTCCAGCATCAGCCGTTTTTGCGCCAGGATTTGATTGATTTCGTCGATGTAGACGCCGGTGCCCACCAGCCAGCGCCACTCCTTGACCGCCCGGGCATAGGTCAGCTTGGCCGCCGGTTCCCCGGTCCGGGGGCGAATGGTGGCCACATATTCGAGGAAGACGCCGTTTTCCTCCTGGCTGCGCCGGATCAGCTCTTGCAGGACCGGAATCCCGTTCGGGTCCCGGAAGCTCCACTGATTGACGCCGATATTTTCCGGTTTGTAGTGGGCCAGGGTGATGGCCTCGAAGTCGTAGACAAAGATATAGCCGTCCTTGCCGAAGCGGATGGTGTTGATCCGGTCCAGGGTCTGTCGCTGGATTTCCGCTTCCACATCCTCGAGATATTCCCCGGTGCCGATCCACCAGTTAAAGGGGGCAAAGACCCTGCTGTAGCCGATCTTTTCAGCCATCTTGTGGAATTCCCCTGGTTTGTACCAGTGCCAGGTGAGATAGCCCTCGCCCTTTTGCCGCATCAGCTCCGTCATCCTGCGGATGGTGTACCCTCCCCTGCTGTCCTGGAGATCCCAGAGATTTTGCCCTTCGAGTTGCGGTGAAAACGGCAGGAGCACGTTGTTGCCCTCCATGTCGTAGATGAAGAAATAGCCGCGGCCGTCGTAAAAGCGGATCGGCTTCAGGGCCTCCCGGATCATCTCCTTGAGTTCGGTCTCGGTCCTGCGCCCCTGGTAGTGGTGGTAGAGCCGCTCGGCAATGGCATGGGCGGAATCGACCCGATCCTTGAGTTCCTTCTTGAGGCGCTGTTCGACGGAAGCACGCTGGTAGTCGATGTAGTCGACCACCCGGTCGACCTCTTGCTTGATCACCGCCTTCTGCCCGGCGAGATACTCTTCCTTCAGGTCCCGGGCCTCAAGATCGAACCGGCGGTATTCCTGCACAAAGAGCAGGGTGCCGACCAGCCCGATCGACAGGAGCGCCACGGTGATCATGCTCCAAGTCAAGCTTTTCCCGAGATTGATGGACAGATGCATATTGCTCCTGAGCGGTTCGGAACGAGGAAGCGGACGCGAGAGGTCCACCTGCCGGGATTTGCCCCCAAGGCCTCCACATTGTGGCAAGCGAGGGCTATGGTCTATTAAAGGGGATCGGCCTGGGGGGCGTCAATCTTTTTTGATCGGCCGCGTGGGTGAGGCGCTACAGCAGGGGCCGGAACGCGGCCAGCCAGGCGCCGAGGCAGCCCAGCAGCGCGGTGCGGGTCATCAGGCGGCAGGCCAGGGGGAGGTGGGCAACGACCACCGGGCCGAACGCCTCGCCGATGAAGGGTTTTTCGACCAGGACCCCGTGATAGACATTGGGGCCGTTCAGCCGTACGCCGAGGGCGCCGGCAAAGGCCGCCTCCGGGTAGCCGGCGTTGGGGCTGGCATGGTTCGCCCCCTCGTGCCAGGCGGTGGTCAGGGAACGGCGGGCGGCGAGGCCTCGGGTCAGCCGGGCCGCCAGTCCGATCAGCAGCACCGACAGCCGGGCCGGGAGGAAGTTGGCGCCATCGTCGATCCGGGCGGCGGCCCGGCCGAAGAGCAGGTAGCGCGGGTTTTTGTAGCCGACCATGGAATCCAGCGTGTTGACCATCTTGTAGGCCAGGGCCAGGGGCGCCCCGCCGCGGGCGGCGAAAAAGAGCGGC
>Ga0074193_1001329_pt1 | contig 31024 bp, 23 predicted proteins | sample EPASupsiteHSE605_FD_64523 | JGI IMG/M metagenome (GOLD analysis project Ga0074193, IMG submission 64523) | Bioremediated contaminated groundwater from EPA Superfund site, New Mexico - Sample HSE6-05 | ecosystem: Environmental > Aquatic > Deep subsurface > Groundwater > Contaminated ... | reverse complement strand
TGTAGGGAACAACCAGCACCAGCCAGCCGTCCTTGTGCAGGGTTTCCTGGAAGCGCCTCAAAAAGAGCGCTTCCAGCCGCTGGGCCTGGGCCTCCGGTTCCAGACTGTAGTCATAGGGTGGATTGAGGTAGATCAGGCCAAAGGCTCCGGGCGAAATCCGCATCTCTACCAGGGCGTCACCCCAGAGCAGATGGTCAATTCGTTGCCGTGCCTCGGTGGCCCGATCATGATCCAGTTCAATGCCATAGGTGATGGCGCCAGTTCCTTCTGCCAGTGCGGCCAGGGTTTGTCCTTGGCCGCAACAGGGGTCGAAAATGCGGGCGTCCTCTTCGATATCAAGCAGTTCTTTGAGTTGGCCAAGGATGCTCTCCGGCGTCGGATAGAAGCCGGCCTTGGCCTGTGAACCCAGTCGTGCCATGGTGTTCTCCTGTGGTGGTTAGGGTGTACGTGCCTTTTCGATCTCGACCACGAAATGGATCTGCGCAGTCTGACCGATCATGCAGGCATCAAGACCCTCTAATCGGGCCAGGTGCAGCAGGTCGGTCAGGAGATCGATGATGGCAGTTTCGAGGGTGTCCATGGGTTCGCCCTTGCTCAGGCAGTATTGATCAAGCGCCTGCCGGGCGGATTCGGTGCGTCGTGTCATGGGTGTTCTCCCTGGTTGTGGTGGATCTCCAGTTGCTGCCAATCGGGAAAGATGGCTTCCAGCTCAGTGCGAGCCGTAGTGGTTGTACCGGTGGAAGTCACCAGATCCCGCAGGGCAACAAACAGAACCGGGGCGGCCTGGAGCAGGCGGATGTTGCCGGCTTCGTGCCGAGCCACCAGCAGACTGCGCCGGTCGCCTTCCTCAGTGGAGATATCATAGCCCTGGTCGCACCATGTCTGTTGCTCATGGCGGGCCTCACGGATGACATAGCCACCCTCGGTGTCCGGATGGGAGGCAATGGTCCAGGGAAAAGGGGTGCAGAACGATGGTTCTGTATGAAGGTGTTCCTGTTGGTTGGGTAGGTGGTTCATGTGGTTCTCCTGATGGTCGAAAGAAAAGGGCCTGAACCCCACAGATGTGGAGTTCAGGCATGGGGTGTTGTGAGTACAATCAGTGGCAATCAGAACGGCACATCGTCACTCATTGGCGGTTCGTTGCCGTCTTCCGGTGGCACCGGAATATCGGTTCGTTCGCCGCCGCCCAGCATCTTCATCTCACGGGCAATGATCTCCGTGGTGAAGCGGGTAACACCTTCCGCGTCCTGCCATTTGCGGGTCTGCAAACGACCCTCCAGGTAGACTCGGGAGCCTTTCGAGAGGTACTCGGAGCAGATCTCGGCCAGGCGGCCGAAGGCAACGATGCGATGCCATTCGGTCGATTCCTGCGGCTTGCCTTCGTTATCTTTCCACCGTTCGGTGGTGGCGATGCGGAAGGTGGCCACCGCGACCTGAGTCTTGGTGTAGCGGGTGTCAACGTCCGCGCCTAAATTGCCGATGAGCATGGTCTTGTTCAACATAGTGGTTCTCCTTGAAGAATGAGGTGATTGCTCTCCCCACCATAGGGAGAGAGTTTGGATCGATGTGAATAGGAAGCCTGAGTTCAGGCGGCTTTCTTGATCTCCAGGAAGGCGTAGGAGCTGCTCTTCTGGAAATCAGCCAGCGAGTGGCCGTAGCCCTGAAGGAACTGGTTGAGTTGGTCCGAATCCACTGACTTCCTGGTGCGAACCGCCTTGCGCAGCAGATGGCCGTAAGCCTTGAGCGGACCGCGTTGAGCCACGATGGCCAGCAGGTTGCTCTTGCGATAACTGACCTCGGCCTCCAAATCCTTTTGCTGGTGTTGTAGTTCCAGCAGGATCTCGACACTCTCGGTCAGCTCGCGCACCTCTTCCGCCTCGAATTTAGGGCAGTCCATGAGAAAGGGGCAGTAACCGCAGAGCGGTCCCGCTTCCATGGAGGGCGTGACCAGATCGCCTGCACGGTAGGCTTGGTATTGGTTCCAGATGGTGGCGGCCCGGTCGAGCAGGCCGTGATAGATGATGTCCTGGGGGGGGTAGCCGCCAAAGAGTCGCATCCCCTGATCACCGAAGTTGACCGCCAGGATGGCGCCTTTCTCCACGGTGTAGTCGGGGAAGCTGTCGGCCAGTAGTCCCATTTGCAGATAGAGTTGGGTCTCCCACGCGCCGTAGGGGTGTTCCGGGATATTCTCCGGTGCTTTCACCTCCAGGACCGCCATGGTTTTGCGCGCCTCCGAGATGAAGACAAAATCGAGATGGGCCATGACCGGGACAGCGCCCGCATGTCGAACCTCGGTTTGCCGCTGGAAGTTGCTGAATCCGGCAATCATGAAGGCGGCGGCAACCACTTCTTCGGCCATGTGACCGCGTCTCTGCCGCAGCAGGGTGACGAGGTCGGCCTCCGGGGCATGGAGCTTTCTGAGAATAGTCTTGCGTGGGCAGGCGCCGATGTCGGAAGCCCCGAGATAGGTGCTTCGATCACCGAGCGTTTCCTCGGTCTGTTGGATGGCAAGCTGTTGGAGAGCGGCCTGCAGGGTGAGCATTAACTGGTCTGACATGGTGGTATCCTCCTGAAAAAATGAGGGAGGATACACGGATTCCCGCCGAGGGAATGGTATCACTCCCTCTTTGGTTGGGTTAGATGAGAAGGGTTAAGCTGCTTGCTTCATCCAGGTCTTGCCGGTCTTGTCCCACTGAAAGCCTGCGGCCTTGAGCAGTTCCTTCTTGTCGAAGAGATGGTCGCCGATGGCGATGATCACCCCTTGGCGGTTCTCGAAGGTTACGCCGGCGATTTTGGGCAGGGTTGCCGAGGGATCGCTTTGATTGGCAGGCGGTTCAGGGGGGTGGCTGGTTGTGGATGCTGGCTTGGTTTTCGGTTGAGGGTTGGATTGCGTTACGGGTGGCTGCGTTCGTTGCGTTCCCTGAAGGTAAACGTTCTTCAACAGTCCCTTGTAGGCATCGCTGCCGATGGACAACAGTGACATGCATTTTTGGATGGCATCGGTGATGGCCCCTTTCTGGGCATCGCCGACATTGCCTTTAACGATCTGCATTTGTCCCTTGTGTGAGCCCTTGCACAGCCAGTCACCGTCGATCTTCACAAACAATCGAACCTCGGCGACCGCCTGGGTCTCAAAAATCTCCTCCTTGGTCAGTTCGTACCGCCAATTTTCCGGACCGAGCACCTCATTGACGCTGTCAAAGACATACTGTGGCCGGAAGCCGTACTTGATCTGACCGAGCACGTTACCTCCCTTGTCGGTCATTTTGATTTCCTGAATTGCCTCGATGCCAAATGCTCGCAAGCGTTCGTTGATGGATTGGATCTGTTCCTGCAATGGTGCCATGGTGTTGCCTCCTTATGAGTATGGGGGAGCACGACGACATGGCTCCGGCCGGGAGCATGACGTAACAGCTCCCGATGGATGAGTGGGGAAGGGTGTGTATGAAAGACCGATTGGATCAGCCATTCCGAGAACGCGCAGAGAGGATACGGCTTCGAAAAGACAGAGAAAGAGCTATCGGTTCAACGGGGAAAGTGAACGAGAGGAAAACGAATCGATGGATCCGTTTTGCAGGGGTGCGTGCGCAACTCTCCTGAGTCAAAGAAAGAGGTTCGCCTCTGCGATTAAACATTTCTGGCCGGGAAAGGCAGCGCCGCGCGGCACCTGGAATTCAAGAACACGAAAACCGTGTTCAGCTAGGCCCTTGAAAGGGGTATCTCATTGGAAATGAGTCGGAAATATACAGGCTATGGTAACGCCAATTTTTCAAAAGGCAAGCAAATAACCTTATAGACAGGAGCGCGAATGATCGTCAGCTTCAATTGCATCAGTCGCAGTCGAAAATCATGGTCCGGCTGGGGTGCCGGGGCAGAATCTACTTGGCCTCGCTCTTATCTCTCACTTGTCGAGCCAGAATCAGAAGATTGGCCGATCAGCACCCGTAGCGGCTCGACCACGCCGACCTGAAGGGAAAAATTCTTCAACCCTTGGAGGAGCGGCAAGGTGATGGTTTGTCCTTTGGGGATGATCAGCACGCCATTTTTGGCCATGATGTTTTCCGCAGCTATCATGCCGGCGCTGATCTGCTGCACTGTCACATTGAGTTCCTGCCGATCGCGCCTCTCAATCTTTAGCTTGGAGATGATGTCCAATATTTTTGGATTATACACCTTCTTCTGACCGCGCATCACCTCCACCGCCTCATTTCGTCCCATGCTGCGAAACAGGTGGCGGTCGAAATCGAGCGCGGCCTTCAACATCTGACCGCCGATCAGGACCTCCTCGAATTCGGCGCCGGCCATGGTCTCCGTGTATTCGTCAAATCGTGTGAGCTGAAGCCGGATCATCTTGGTCACGTTCTCCAAGCGGGGAATTTTTTCCAGCAGGGACGCCCCGACTAGGGGATGATCATCATACATTGCCTGTTCCTCGTCGGTCAATTCCAGGCCAATGTACAGCTTGTTCAAGATATCGCCGGGCAGGGTGACGCAGCCGATTTGCGACATCAACGCGGCGATTTCGTATTGCCACGAATTGGATAATTGCAGTTCTCTCGCAATGCTGGCCACATAATCTCGACACCGCAGGCCGGCGCTGAACGACAGGGGGTTGGCCACGGCCAGCAGCTCGGAGAGCACCGTGACGCTTCCCATCAGGGTCTTTTGCAGCAACTCCCGTTCGGCGATGATGAGGCGGTGCTGCCGCAGGGCGAGGGCCAGAGAGGTAATAAAAGTGGCCTGAGGGCAGGGCTTGGTAAGAAAACGAAAAATCTGGCCGTTGTTGACCGCCTCCATGGCGGTCTCCTGATCGGCGTTGCCGGTGAGCATCAGGCGAACCGTCTCTGGATAGCTGTCCTTGACCCTGGCCAACAACTCGACGCCATTCATCGCAGGCATGCGCATGTCGGAAACAATGACGGCAAAGGGGCTCTCCCCCTGGAGAATCCGTAGGGCTTCGTCTCCGCTCCCGGCTGTTTCCAGGACAAAACGGCCGCGCAGTTGCCGTTGGATCGATTGGAGGATGTTGGGCTCGTCGTCAACGAACAGGATCTTCTCCGCCATTACAATACCTCACGCCTCTTTTTCCTGGCACAATTCCAGCCATGGCTGGAAGCGGTCGGCAAGGCCGGCCTGTTCGAGATACCCCTGATTGAGTCCAGGAGGCGTGCCGATCACCAGCTCCGGGTAGAGTCGAGAATGGATCACATCGGCGGCATGCACGACCACCGCCGCCGAAAGGGAGGGTTCGGGATAGTCTTCCAGGCGATGATGAAAGGCGATGGCTTCGACCACATCGCCGGGCAATCCCCACAAGCCCATCAGGTAGCTGCCCACATCGCCATGGTCCGAGTTCAGGACATTGTGTTCGGCCTGATAGAGGGAAATGCCTTGCTCGCGGGCCATGCTCACGACCTGCAGATAGGTGTCGCGCAGAGTCGAGAACAGGAGCAATTTGCCCACGTCGTGCATCATGCCGGCAATGAACACCGTGTCGATGAATTGCTTGTCTCCCGATTCCGCCGCAGCGATTTTTTTGGCCAGGGTGGCGGTTATCATACTGTGCTCCCACAACGCGCCGACTGAAAAGACGTCGGCGGGCGAGGTTTTGAGTTCTTCGAAGACGCCCACGCCGAGCACGAGCGTCTTGACGGTGTCCAGGCCGAGGAGGTTGACGGCGCGGATAGTGCTGTCGATGTGTTTGTACAACCCGAAGAAGGCGGAATTCACCAGTTGCAGCACTTTGGCGCTCATCGCCATGTCCTTTTCGATGATGGCGGCGACCTCCCCGATCGAGCAGTCGGGGTCGAGGAGTTTGCGTTGCAGCTCGGCATAGATGGCGGGCAGGCTGGGCAGCTTGCCCAGGCTGGTCACCAGACTTTTCAACTGGTCGTTCTGCATCAGCTCCTGCAAGGCGCACGCCCGCAGGAGGACCGCCTTGAGAGAGTCGGGGGCCGCCGGTTTGGCCAGAAACTGATGGACCACGCCCACGGTCCTGAGAATGGCTTCCTCATCGGCATGGCCGGTGAGCATGATGCGGACCACATGCGGATACCGCTCCTGCACCGTGGTCAGCAGCGTCGCGCCGTCCATACCCGGCATCCGCATGTCGGAGACGATTACGTCGATGCGTTGACCGGCGAGAATCTCCAGGGCTTCCCGGCCGCTCTCGGCAAAATAAAAGTCCATCTGTTCACGCATAACGCGCAACATGCGTTTCAGGCCGGAAAGAATATTCGGCTCGTCGTCGACAAACAAAGCGGTTGTTTTCACACCATCACTCCAGTGCGGTTGTTTTTGCTTTACGGGGTTGGCCCAGAGGCAGGCGACTGACGAACTGTGCAAAATTTAGCTATTGTTCTCAATGTGCCTATTGAGGGAGTTTTTTTACCTGTGGCCCCAGGACTCTCAGGACCTCGGCAACGGTAGTCAGGCCGACATGCACCTTGTTCCTGGCATCTTCGATCAAAAAGACCATCTTTTCTTCGGCGGCGGCCTTGCGTAGATTGACGATGCTTTGCCCGGAGGTGAGCAGTTCGGCAAACCGATCGTTGACGACGAAGAGTTCGTGAATGGGTTAGCGGCCGGCATGGCCGCTGTTGTGACACCGCTGGCACCCCCCGGCCACGGAAGGTCTGCAGCTTGACTTCGCTGAACAACGGCCCCAGGCGATGGAGCAACTCCGGCTCGACCTCCTCCGGTTCCCGGCAATAGGGGCAGATCTTGCGCACCAGGCGTTGGAAGACAATCCCCTTGAGGGCCGTGGCGATGACATAGGGCCGCAACTCCAGATCGATCAGCCGGGAAATGATCTTGATCGCGGAATTGGTATAGAGGGTGGAAAACACCTGGTGCCGGTCAACTCGGGTTGCATTCAGTCGTGCAAGCACAAGAGATTCGTGGTCTTACCAGCCTGGAATCTTCTCGTTCTGATGGGGTCATATAGCCATCACCTGCCTCTCTGTGGGCATGAGACCTCCTTGCCGGAACGAGGGACGTGTACGCTTGGTGGGTCGGTCGGCATACAATGGGGATCGGATGCTCACCCTCGGCGGAGATGGGCTTCTGGGGGTTATCATCATCCTGCCCCCGACAAAGCATTTCCCTCCGTCGATCGTATCGTTCTGAAGAAGGTCATTGCCAAGCATTCTTTCGCAGAAGGAAGACGCGAAGGAAAATCCGAGCCGTTTACACCTGGCGCGAGTCCAGATCAAAACCGCGAGCCCACCCATCAGGGCGCTGCGGGAAGCTCAAACCAAAAGGTGCTGCCTTTCCCGACCTCACTCTGCACGCCGATCCGCCCTCCCTGGGCCTCGACGGCCAACTTGCAGAAAGTCAGCCCGAGACCGGTGGAATAATTTTTGCCGCTTTCCCGCCGAACTGCCACCTGTCCGAATCTTTCAAAAATTCGCTGGTGATATTCAGGAGGAATGCCGGGACCGCTGTCGCTGACCCTGACTGTGGCCATGTTTGCCTCCCGGGACAATTCGATCCGGACTGGGTTGTCCCTTCCGGCGAATTTGATGGCATTCGCCGTCAAATTCTCGATGATCCGCCGCGTAATCACAGGGTCGCAGAACGCGGTCACGCTCTCGGGTAGCGGTTCATAGACGACCGTGGCCTCCTGGACAAGCGCGCCCAGGGAAACAAAGGCCCGGGCAACCACATCACGCAGATCGCACGCCGCCTTTTTCAGGGGCATCTCGCGGGATTCCATGCGGCTGATGTCCAGCAGCGTCGAAATCGTGGCATTTAATGTTTGGGCCGATGACAGGATATCCGCCGCAAACTTCGCCGGTTCCTCGCAACCCGCCCGTTTCTTCAGCTTCATCTCCAAGAGCTCCGCATACCCGAGAATGCCGGTGAGGGGTGATCGCAAGTCATGGATAATCATGAGCACCAGCTTGTCGCGCTGTTCCTCCAACTCGCGCAACCGTTCGTAGCTGTGCTCGATCTGCTCTTTCTGTCGCCTGATTTCGAGTTGTTGCCGGCGGAGGTCGAGGTGGGTCCGGACGCGCGCCAACACCTCTTCCTCGTGGAAGGGCTTGCTGATATAATCCACCCCGCCTTCGGAAAATGCCTTGATCCGGCTGCCGGTGTCGTCCAGGGCGCTGATGAAGATCACCGGAATCTCCTTGAGCGTCTGGTCGGTTTTCAGCCTCCTACAGACTTCGAACCCGTCCATCTCCGGCATCATGACATCAAGGAGAACCAGGTCCGGCGGATTCTGGGCCGCGGCGCGCAAGGCCATGGGGCCGCGGGGAAACGCGACCACCCGGTATCCGTCCCGGTGCAGTATTTCTGCCAGCAGTTCCAAGTTGGCCGGGATATCGTCCACCACCATGATCACTGCCTGTTCATACGTGTCATTCATAAGGGGGCCTCCTTATTGGGTCAAGAGCAGGCTGAGTTTTGCGTAGTCATAATTCTTGGCGAGGCGCTGCAACTCATGCGCCGCCTCGGCGTTCAGCTGTTCCACCCGACCGATCAGCTCCTTCAGCGCAACCATGTCGCCGTTTTCAACGGTTTCTCGCATCGCTGCGACCAACTCCTCCGGCAACGAGGCCAGTTCCCCCCGGGTGATCGCCCTGGTTGTCGACCGGGGTTTGCCGGTCTCCTCGGCAAAGACATAACGCAGGCCGAGAGATTTGCCTAGCGCCGCGAAGAGTTCTTCCTGTTTGACCGGTTTGCGCACATAGCCGTCCATGCCGGTTGCCAGGATCTCATATTGCTGATCGGCAAAGGCGCTGGCCGTTACCGCGATGACGGCAACGGCCCGCTCTTTGGCAATGGCCCTGATCCGCCTCGTGGTCTCATACCCGTCCATGACGGGCATGCGCATATCCATCAGCACCGCGTGCGGCGCCCAGTCCGTGAAAACCTCCAGGGCCTCCTGGCCGTTGGCTGCTTCCTTGACCTCGAAGCCGACGGGGTCCAGCAGGGCGCGCAGCAGAGCGCGGTTGTCCTCCACGTCGTCGACCACCAGGATCCGCAAGGGTCCGGTACCCGGCTCCAATCCGGCAACACGGTTCATCGCTTGCACTGGTGGCACCGCCATTTTCCCGGCTAACTGCACCGGCACCTCGAAACGAAAACAACTGCCCTTGCCCACCTCACTCTCCACAGTGATCCCGCCGCCCATCAGTTCAACCAGACGGTGGGCGATGGCCAGGCCCAGCCCGGTGCCGCCCGCTTCCTTGCCTGTTTCCGATTGCTGGAAGGCATCGAAAATGCGGCTCCTGTCCTGAACCGGTATGCCGGGGCCGGTGTCTTCCACTTCCACCACCAGGCGATGGGCTTTCCCGTTCGCCATGGCATCCTGCATGGGTGCCTCGACCCGGACGCGCACGGTCACCCCGCCGGTTTGGGTCAGTTTCACGGCATTGCCCATCAGGTTGATCAACACCTGCCGCAACTTGGCCTCATCCGCGGCCAGATACCGCGGCCCCCCTTGCCCCCGTTCCATCGCCAGCCATATCCCCTTGGCTTCGGCCCGGGAGCGGAACATCATTTCCAGATCCTGCAACAACTCCTCGAAGCAGAAATCGACCGTGTGCACGATCAGGCTGCCGGCCTCGATTTTGGAGATATCCAGAATGTCGTTGATCAGTTTGAGCAGATGCTGGCCGCTACGCAAGATCGTATGGACCTGCTCGCCCTGCCTGGGACCGAGGGAGGCATCCCGTTCCAGAATCTGGGCAAAGCCGATAATGGCATTGAGAGGGGTGCGGATTTCATGGCTCATGTTGGCCACAAAGTCGCTCTTGACCCGGCTGGCCTTCTCAGCCGCCTCCTTGGCCGCCAGCAGATGGCGTTCGAGTTCGCGTTGCTTCGTTACATCGTGGGCCGACCCATAGATGAGATTGCCCACCGGGATGGAGGACCACTCGAGCCAGCGGTATGTGCCGTCCTTGCAGCGATATCGGTTGATGAAGCGGGTTACCTGCCGCTGGACCGCCAGTTCGCCTACTGCCAAGGTGGGGGCGAGGTCGTCGGGATGGACGAAGCTCAGGAAGGATTGCGCCTGCAATTCCGCGCGGCTGTACCCCAGGGTGGTCTCCCAGGCATGATTCAACACTTGGAAATAACCGTCAACGTCGGCGATGCAATAGAGATCAAGCCCCACGCTGAAGAATTGCTCCAGTTGCTCGGTGCGCTCGACGACCCGCCGTTCCAGTTCCGCATTGGCCTGCACCAGGGCCTGTTTGGCCTCTTCTCGTTCGGTGACGTCACGGAGCACCCCCGAAATCCCTGTCGCCTCTCCGGCCTCGTTGCGGCTGATCCTGCTGCGTGCCTCGAACCAGGGGGTGACGCCGGACGGCAATTCTGCCCGGAAGACCGTCGCTATCTCTTCGCCTGTCTCCAAGATGTGGGCAAAATCGGCGGTAACGTGATCCCGGTCTTCCGTCAGGATAGAGAGTAGGAAGTCCTCGCCGATCATTCGCTCCGGCTGCAAACCGTATCGCGCCGCCTGGGGGCCCACATAGGCAAAGCGTCCGTTCCGATCGATCGCATAAAGGATATCGCTCGTGTTCTCGACCAACTGGCGGTAGCGGGACTCGCTGTTGCGGAGCCGCTCTTCCGCATCCTGCCGCGATTTCTCGACGGCAAGGGCCGCCGCCAGGAGGCCCAGGAGACGTTCGTCGTCCAGCGATGGCGCGACGACCTCAGGGAAGAACACGCACAGGCTGCCGACTGTCGATTCGCCGCACCGCACGTTGTGGCAGAGAGACGACCGCAGATCGCAGGCCAGGACGTTGGGATCGGTCCGGGCGTACTCCGAGTCGCGCAGGTCCGGGATGAATCTGGCCGTGCCGCAGGGATGACGGATGACATCGCCGCACACGGCGCCTTCGGGGTCGTCCCGGTGGCGGAACTCCGCCGGTAGCCGCCACTGGCCCTGGAGACGCAGTTTCCCGTCGACAAGGCGGCACGAGAGGGCGCAACTCCCCCCGAGCAGTTCGCCCGCCAAGGCGGTGAGCCGATTGACGTTCACCTGAAAATCAGAGCCCAAGCTCAAGAGACACCGGTTGACCCGGCGGATTCTTTCCTCGGCCCGCCGACGCGCGGTGACGTCGCGCAGGGTGGTGATCACGGTCAGGGATGGGCCATCACCGGCCAGGAAAGAGCTGTGGAGCGCCACCAGCACGGAATGGCCGTCCTGGCGGCGCATTTCCTGCTCGGTGTATATGTATCGCAGCCCTGCCGTGATCCCCTCCGCCAGCCGCCGGCCCTGGTCCAGGTAGCCGTCGTCGGAGGGGTACAGCATTCGGGGTGACCGTCCGGACATCTCCTCGGGCGAATAGCCGAGGATATCGGTGATGGCGCGGTTGGTATAGGCAATCCGGCGGTCGTCTACACAACCGTGGGGCAGGTCGAGGGTGAATACCCCTTCGCCAAGGGTGTCCAGCAGGCCGGCAAGGTACGCCTCCCGCTGGCGCAACGCAGCGGTGCGCGTCTGCACCAGGGTTTCCAACGTGGCCTGGCTGCGCAGGAGCGAAGCGGTGAAGAGGGCCAGCAGCGCTGTGAGCAGCGTGCCCGCCAGGAGGGTTGTCCAGGCGGCCCGTTGCGGGTGGACGCTATAGAAGTCCGGCAAGGGACGCACAGTAAGCGTGTAGGTTTGACCGAAGATAAAGAGAGGAAAAATTGTCACCAGTTCGGAGCGATCCTCTGCTCCAGACACCAACCTGCACGAGGGGGTGGTTTGCAAGATGCTCAGATTGCGGGCGGTGGCAGCCAATAAGTGGGGTTTATGACCGGTTCCGACCTGATGCATCTCCAGCGCAATCAACGGCTTGTTCGCCTGCCTGGCCGCAACGATGGAGCAGAGAAAGGGCTCCACCTCGACAACTGCCGCGACAATCCCACGCAGATTTCGTGCCGGGGGCCGGCCTGAAACCACGGGGAATAGCACCAGAAAACCGCCATTGGCTCCCTCTGGTTTGGTCAGCAGGGTAAGCGGATTCGTGACCGACGGCAGGCCGGTTGCGATGGTGTGTTCAAGCGCGGCGCGCCGCCGGGATTCTGATCCTATATCGTAGCCCAGTATTGCCTCCTTGTCCTCCAACGGCTCGATCTGCATGACCGGGTAAAAGACGGCTCGATCGGTAGCAGGTTCCTTTACCCCCTCGGGACCTTGCTGCCAGATGGCAAAATCCGGCACCCCCTGGCCCCGGACCCACGCCTCCACCTCGCCCCGTTGCCCCGCCGTCACCGGTTGAATCCACTCAAACGCAATCAGGTTGGACCCGCGCAGAAAGGGTTCGATGGCGCGGCGGAAACCGTCCCGGTCCACGGTCGACGCCATCTCGAAGGTGCGGACCAGCGACTCCAGGTGGAAATCCCGCAACCCGGTGAAAGCGGTAATGATCTGGTTGACTTGAGACTCCGCCTGGGCGTGAAAGGCTTGATGCTTGAGATGGGTTTCGGTTCGGTGCAAATTTAGCGCCACGGCTGCCGTCAGCGTCAGGCCGAAGGCGGCGATGATGTAGACCTCGGCGTAGCGCACACCCAACCGTTGCTCCTCCGGCCGCTGCCGGCGGCGCCATAGGATGACAGCGCCGCCAAGCATGATGAGCACCAAGGGCAGGGTCAGCAGCAAAGGTTGCCAGCGGGCGCGCGCCAGCGCGGCCAGCCACTTTGTGGATTCAACATCCAGGCCGACAACCATCAGCACCTCGCCGGTGCGCGGGTCGACGACCGGGGCAAAGGCGGAAACGAACGTCCCATATTCGTCGATGTAGGGCCCGTGCACGAAGGCCTGCTTGGTGTGAAAAAGATCCAGCAGTTCGGCCGGCGGCCGCTGGTACGCCATGCCTGGTGGCGAGGCCAGGGGGTCGTCCTCCGCATACGACTCCGGGCCAAACACCAGCTGGTCGTTGCGCCGGGCCACACTCCAGATCCCCCGCCAGTTGGTTACGGTTTGAAAATCCCTCAGTTGCTGACGCAAGCGCTGGAACTCGGGCAGCTCCCGGTCGGCGGCGGTGAACGAAAGCTTTTTGACCCGCTCGGGGTTGATGGCCTGGGCCATGCTGCTGGCATGCTCCAGCAGATGTCGGCGCAGTTCGGCATCCCGGTAGCGCGTGGCATTGCTCGCCGAACCGAGGATGACGGCAATCGTCAGCAAGGCCACCACCAGCCCCAGCAGCATGAGCCGGGATTGCAGGCTGCCGAAAAATAGCCGGACGCGAGAAGGCGGGGGAGTTTCGGGCTGCGGCTCGGTTGGCATGGCGTTTCGCTCCCCATTGTTGACGTCGCCTGCTTGCCCCTGACTGATCGTTACGTTCTTGGCTTCATCCACAATCTGTTTTCCACGTCAATGCGTTGATTCCATGAATAACCACACACGCAAGCGCGCCGGCATTATACCACGATCTCCCGGCAGCGCGCGTGCCAATGGTCAAGACGACCGCCGAGCCCCGCCCGTTCAAGGTAATGGCAATTGAGCGCGGGCGGGAGACCGGGTGCATGAGGTTTGAGCCGATGATAAAAAAAATCGGCCACATGGACTGCCACCGCCAGGCAGAACGAGGGCTCGGGATAATGATCGAGTCGATGATGAAAGGCGACTGCTTCGACCACCGGTCCCGGCAGGCCCCAGATCCCCATCAGATAGCCGCCGGCGGCGGCATGGTCGGCGTTCAGTGTCTGCTCTTCGGCCTGAAAAAACTCCACTTCCTGTTCCTTAGTCAAGCGAATCACCTCTGCATATTCCTGCCCGACACTCGAAAGGAGCAGCAATTTTCCGATATCGTGGACAAGGCCGGCGAGAAAGGCATTGTCCGCTTCCTCCTTGACATCCGTTTCCGCCTGGACAATTTTCCTGGAAAGTTCAGCCACGCCAAGACTGTGCTCCAGGAGATTCTGCATGGAAAAAGAAGTTTCCGCAACCGGTTTGAGTTCATTGAAGATCCCTACCACAAGAACCAGGGCCTTGACGATATCAATCCCCAGCAGATTGACGGCCCGGACTGGACTGTCAATTCTTTTATAGAATCCGAAGAAAGAAGAGTTCACCAATTGCAGCACCTTGGCGCTCATTGCCAGATCTTGGGCGATGACATCGGCAATATCGCCCAAGGGGCAGTCGAGGTTCTGAAGCCGGCGTTGCAGTTCGTTATAGGTTGCGGGAAGGCTGGGGAGAGTGCCCACGCGGGAGATCAACGACTTGACGTGGGCGTTTTGCATCAAATCCTGCAAGGCGCAGGCCCGGGTCAACGCCTCCTTGAGCACCTCAGAAGATATTGGTTTGGCGAGAAATTGATGCACCGCACCCACTGTCCGCAGGATCGATTCCTTATTCGACTGCCCGGACAACATGAAACGAATGATGTGCGGGTATCTTTCCTGCACGATCGCAAGAAGGGTGGCGCCATCCATGCCGGGCATCCGCATGTCGGAGACAATCACGTCGACATGCTCGGTCGCGATGAAGGCGAGCGCCTCTTCGCCGCTTTCGACAAAATGCACATCCATTTCATGCCGTAGAAACCGGAGCATTCTTTTCAGTCCGGCGAGAATATTGGGTTCGTCGTCAACAAACAGGATAGATTTTTTCATACCGAATTTGATGGGAATATAATTCTCTCCGGAAGAGAGAAGGCTCAGAGCAGAGGCAACCGGATAATGAACGTCGTGCCCTTGCCGGCCTCGGTGGTGAACTGAAGGCTCCCCTGGTGCTTGTCCACAACCACACTGCGGGCGATGGCCAGCCCCTGGCCCGTGCCCTTGCCCACTTTCTTGGTGGTGAAGAAGGGGTCGAAGATGCGACCCTGAATGGATTCGGGTATCCCGCCGCCGGTGTCCGAGATGCGGATCTCCATCCAGTCGCTGTCCGAACAAGTCACCACTTGGATCAGCCCTTTCCCCTTCTTGCCGTTCTCGGTCGTCTCGGCGATGGCATGCGCCGCATTGACCAGGATGTTGAGAAACACCTGGTTGAGTTCTCCGGGCAGACAAAGCAGCAGGGGAAAATCCTCAGCCAGGTCGGTTTCCACATCCGCCACGTATTTCCACTCGTTGCGGCTGACCGTGATGGTGCTTGCCAGCGCCCGGTTGATATCCGTCTGGACCTTCTCCTCGGAGCCGGGGTGGGAGAATTCCCGCATGGCGCGAACGATCGTCGCCACCCGGTTGACGCCTTCCATGGTCTGCTCGACGGTGCCGGGCATTTCCTCTAACAGAAAATCGAGATCGGCTTGCTCGCTGATCTTCTCGATCTCCCTGACAAATGCCGAAACATCACCTCCTTGTGCCAACATCGGCAACCGATCTTTCAGGATTGTATACAAGGAGGCCAGTTCACTGAACGCCTCGTCGATAAAACGGACATTATCACCGACATACTGAATAGGGGTATTGATTTCATGGGCGATGCCGGCGGCCAACTGGCCGATGGCCTCCAGCTTCTGCGCCTGCCTGAGTTCGCGCTCGGCGAGCAAGCTATCGGTCACGTCTTCAAACAACCCGATGGCGGTATGGGTCATCTGCTCCGATTCATCGTAAATAGGAGAAAATATCACCTTGAAGATCCGTTCGCCCTCGGCGGTCGCCAAGGGGACGGTCGCCTCCTTGGCCCTGCCGGTATCGAACATCTCCTGGATGGGGGAGTCTTCGTCCGGCAGCCACTGCTTCCGGACAAATTCTTCCTCAAACCATCGCCCCGATTCCTCCACGATATCGGGAAACCACCGCCGCATCTGCCGGTTGATCTGGACCAACTCCATTTGCGGATTGATCATGACCGCACCCACATGCAGATTGTTGGTGATAAATCGGAGCTTCTCCTCGGAAAGACGGAGTGACTGTTCAGTGGCTTTCAGCTCCGTGATGTCGAGTCGAACGCCCACCAGTCCCGCGATGCGGCCGCTGCTGTCGGTGAAGGTCGCATTGTGGAGCATGCCGATCTGCTGAGAACCGCCGGGTAAGAGGATGGTCGTTTCATAGCGTTGCGTCCCGCCCGTCTGGAACAGTTGCTGATCGTTCTCACGTAGGACATCTGCGAGTCGCGGGGCATAAAGGTTGGCGGCGGTCTTGCCGACAATCGCTTGCCGCGGCTGGCCGATAAGCTCCTCGAAGGCCCGGTTGCATCCCATGTATCTGCCATGGGCATCCTTGTAGTACACCGAAGCCGGAATGGCGTCGATCAGGGTCTGTAGAAAGCGCACCTGTTCGTTGAGGGAGGTTTCCAGCCGCTTGCGCTCGGTGATGTTTTTGGATGACCAGAGTGCGGACATGACGTTTCCGCTTGCATCCTTCACCGGGGTAACCGTGGTCAGGTACCACCGGTCGCCGGCACGGGGCCTGATCCGCATCTCGATAACCTCTTCCTTGCCGGTGCCGCAGACGTGGTGCAGGGTACGCCCGTACGCTTCCGTCTCCTCCGGCGGGAAAATGTCTCCGATGTTGCTGCCGACGATATCGTCGATCGGTTTGCCGACCTCGTGGGCGAAGGCGCTGTTGACGTATTCGAATCGGCCCTGCGGCGTGCAGGAAAAAAGAGGATCGGGCGTTTTTTCAAGCAGGATGCGGCGCTTTTCCTCGCTTTCCCGCAGTTCCTTCACGTTCGCGTCCAGGGCGTTCTGCATCTCGATCACGCGGCAACCGACCTTGACACGGGCGCGAAGCTCGCCGGCATCGAAGGGCTTGGTCAGATAATCGTTGGCCCCGGACTCCAGCCCGACGACGATGTCGGCTTTCTCGCCTTTCGCGGTCAACACGATGAGATACGGCGGCTGTTCGGAGGGAAGGGCGCGGACCCGGCGCACAACCTCCAGGCCGTCCATTTCCGGCATCATCCAGTCGAGGATCGCCAGCCTGGGGGCATCTGCTTGTTGCAGGGTGTGCCAGGCCTCGGCGCCATTGACGGTTTCCACCACCTCATGGCCGTTTTTTTTCAACACACCCGCCAGCACAAGGCGGGAGGTAACGTCGTCTTCAGCGATTAAAATTCGCATGGTTTCTTCGTTCCGATTCCAGTGAGATTGCAAGGTGTCATGTGTTCCAGGATGTGGGCATGATCTCAATGTGACCACCATCTTCCCGTCGCGGACGACGACGGAAAAAGGAAGTGTTATTGGTGCGGCAGGGAAGGCAGAGCGCCCGCCATCGCCTGCTTGATCCGCTCGAACTCCGTTTCCAGTTCAACCATCCGGCCCTGGAGGACATCTATGTCGCCGAAACTGGCTTCCCGTTCCACTGCTAAGGCCGTGCTATGGAAAACTTCGGCCGATACGTTGGTTGCGGCCCCTTTGATGGTGTGGGCCTGCCGGGCGACCCCGGCGAAGTTGCCGTTTGCCAGATGGGCGCGAAGCGTGTCGAGTTGCGGCGGCATGTCCATCAGAAAGCTTTCGACCGCTGCGAGGACCAGTTCTTCATCATCCAAGCAGCGCGTCATCATAGCCGTCTTGTCGAAGACCGGCGGTGTTCGTTTCGGGGCGAAATCAGCTGTTGTTTGTGTGCGGATCCTCGGCGCTTCTCGATTGGCGGTGACTGTCAGCGCCGGCAACCATCGTTCCAGCGCCTCGACCAGGGACTCGGGGGAAATCGGCTTGGTCAGGTAATCGTTCATTCCGGCTTGCAGGCATTTCTCACGATCGCCCTGCATGGCGTGGGCGGTCATGGCGATGATCGGAAGAGAGCGATTGATGTTTTCCGCGTGCGGAGTGCGGATCCGGCGGGTTGCCTCGAACCCGTCCATCTCCGGCATCTGCACGTCCATCAGCACCAGGTCGTAGGGAATGCTTTCCAGGGCTGAGAGTACCTCTTCGCCGTTGGCCACCGCATCGGCACGCACACCCAGTTTTTTCAGAATGCCCAAGGCGACCTGCTGGTTGGTGATATTGTCTTCGGCCAGCAGGACGCGCGTTTTGTGACCGGCGAACCGGTGCAGCATCTCACGGGCCGTGTGCCGGGTGACGATGGGAGCCGAGGCCGTGGCCATCCCCTCCCGCTCGACCAGGGCTAGCGAGAGGACGCCTCGCAGTTCCTGATGGCGGATCGGCTTGGTGGCATAGGCGGCGAACCCGATCTCCTGGAAACGCCGGGCATCACCCTTGACACCGAAGGAGGTCAGCATCACCATCCGGCTGGCGTCCAGGCGGGCATCCGCCTTGATGGCGCGGCCCAGGGCTTCGCCGTCCATGCCCGGCATCTGCATGTCGATGATGACGATGCGGAAGGGATCGCCCTCGTCCACGGCCCGGTGGAGAGCGGCAAGGGCGGCAGGACCATCCGCCGCCTCCGCCGGCCGCATCCCCCAGGAGGCCAGCCGCGGAGTCTGGATATCGCGGTTGGTGGCGTTGTCGTCCACTATTAGCACCCGCACCCCTTTCAGTTCCGCGGAGGTAACATGGTCTTCCCGTCCCGATTCCGCCTGCTTGTCCAGGCGCACGGTGAACCGAAATTCCGACCCCTTGCCTTGTTCGCTGTCAACGCCGATCTCGCCGCCCATCAGTTCGACGAGTTGTTTCGAAATCGCCAGGCCCAATCCCGTGCCGCCATATTGACGGGTGGTCGAGGTGTCCACCTGGGTGAACTTGTTAAACAGCAGCCCCAGCTTGTCCTTCGGGATACCGATGCCGGTGTCGCGGACCGCAAAGCGCAGTAGGACGTTGTTTGCGCGTTCTTCCACGAGCGAGATCCGGATGTCTATCTCCCCCTGGGAGGTAAATTTAATGGCATTGCCCGCCAGATTGGTGAGAATTTGACGCAAACGGCCGGGGTCGCCGTGCAGCCATTCCGGAACATCGAGATCGGCGGCGCAGAGGAACTCGAGCCCCTTCTCGTGGGCGCGCAGGGCCAGCGTGTCGGCGAAATCGTCGAGCAGGGTCGAAAGACGAAAATCCAATGTTTCCAGTTCGAGCTTGCGGGCCTCGATCTTGGAAAAATCGAGGATGTCGTTGAGCAAACCGAGCAGCGATTCGGCGCTGGCCCGGACGACTTCGGCATAGCGGCGCTGCTCGTCATCCAGCTCCGTATCCAGCAGCAGACCGGTCATGCCGATAACCCCGTTCATGGGGGTGCGGATCTCGTGGCTCATGTTGGCCAGAAATTCGCTCTTGGCGATGTTGGCCGTCTCGGCCTGGGCCGCCATTTGGTTGGCGAGCGCCGTGGTTTCCTCGAGCTGGCGATTGGTCCGCATCAGTTCCGCCTCGGCCCGTTTGCGGGCGGTGATGTCGATGCCGGTGAAGGTGACGCCGGAGAGGATAGCCGCATGATCGATAGGGGAGGAACTCATGAGCACATCGATGACCTGTCCGTCCTTACGTTGCCAACGGGTCTCGACCATCCCGATCCCCTGTTCGCTGAGCTGCCGGAAGGTTTCCTGGCCGACGAAGGCATACTCCTCATGGGTGGGATAGAACATCCGGGTGCTCTTGCCGATCAACTCGTCGCTCGCATACCCGGTCATGGCGCAGAGACGCTCGTTGGCGGTCCGCATTACCCGGTTGTTCACCACCCCGATCCCAGTGGGGGCGGCCCGAAGCACGCTGCGGAGATATTTTTCGTTTTCCCGCACAGCCTCCTCGGCTTTTTTCCGCTGGCTGATGTCGGTGAACACGGTGGCAAAGCGTCCCTCCTCCAATGAATAGGCATTGACGGCGAAGTGCCTGCCCAGCGGCTCGAAATACGCCTCGAAACTGACCGGCGAACCGGTGAGCGCAACCTGACCGAAGGTCTCGATGAACGATGTCGTTTCAATTCCCGGCAGGACCTCGGTGGCGCGGCGGCCGAGGACAACGGTCGCGGCGAGACCGGTATGCGTCTCGAAGGCCGGATTGACGCTCAGGAAGAGATAGTCTGCCGCCTGGCCAGTCTCGTCGGGCACGATCTCATGCACCGCAACAGCGGACACGGCGTGTTCGATGAGCAAACGGTGTCTTTCCTCGCTTTTCTGCAATTCTTTCTGCTGGACGAGGATGCCCGCATCGGTGCGGCGCAGTAGGACATAGATGAAGCCCAGGATCATCGCCACCAGGACCCCGCAAGCGGTTATTGCCAGAGTCAGGGTTTGTGCGAAAGCCGCTTTTTCGACGGTGACATCGGTCATGATCAGCAGATCGCCCACCGCTTTGCCGGCGACATCATGCAGGGAGGCCGAAGAGACCTGCCAGTCCCTGCTGTCGAAGGTCACTGCCTCGTGGTTTCCCGCCGATTCACGTTCGGTAATGGCGGCGGCGAAGACATCGGACATACGGGCCGTGGCGACCGGGGTGACGATGCGAGGGGGCAGGCGGTCCCAGGCCGCAACCTTGCCGAGCAAGCGCATGCCATCTTCCCACTCCTGCCTGTCGAGCAACTCTTTGGGGACAGCCACCGCCAGCTTGAGGCGATGATGGTTTTGCACCATTTCTAGAACATCCCCGATGTCTTTCCCCACCTCGATGAAGCCGACAAGGGCGCCATCCTCGAAAACCGGTTGTGCCACCCGCAACACCAAGGCGCCCAGCGGTCCCACCTCCATACCGGAGGAGGATGCGCCGGTTCGTTCGGCTGCGACGACCGTCGGCCGAGCGATACGGCTGCCGCCATTTTTCGGCAGGTGGAGCTGGGCCAGGCAGCCCTGGTTGGTGTCAAGAAAACAAAAGTGGTTGATGTTGTCCTGCCGCTGCAGGGTCTCGAACACCGGTTGCCAGCCGGTGAGGAGGCAGCCGACATCGCCCCGGCGTAGGGCTTGGCGGACGACGGGGTCGGCGGTGATGGGGCGGATCGCTGTGGTCAGACTGTCGGCCTGCTGATCCAGAACGATACAGAGGTCGCGCTGGATATCGGCGCCGAGCATCTGCGCCTTGTCGGCAATTGCCTTCCGATGTTGCTGCCAGAGGAGTGCCGCTGGCCCTGCCATCAACACCATCGTCATGCTCACCAGGGGGACGAACAGACGGCAGAGTACCGGCTTGGGCGAGACCTCGACGCGGGCAGCGCCGGCCAAAGCGGCAATAATCCCGGTCAGCGGGACCAGCAACAGGCCCATGGGCAGGGCGGCGCGGGCGGCCACGTTCCAGGTCCAGATGCGCCCGTCGATAGCCATCTCCAGGACAGCGATCACCTCGCCGGAAACTGGATGGGCGAGCGGCACGGCGCTGATGACGATGGCGCCCTTGCCAATGTCGAACGGTCCGGCAACTTCCGCCGTGCCGGTTGCGAATACGCCAAGGGCCCAGGGGGAATTCTTGGCGTGCCCCCTGTCAAACGAGGAGGCGTCGTTCGGTTCATTCGCCTGGTCGTCCGCAAAAGAGAAGAGCGTGCCATCCGCCTTGCGTCCCCACAGGACGATGGACCGACAGTTGGGATTGGCTGACCGCACGGCGGCGAGTTGCTCCCGGAATCGCAGGAAATGAGGGCTTCCCGGGTCGGATTTCGTGCCCGAGAGCGCCAGAATTCGTTCGATATTCACCGCTTGCGCCACCAGCTTGGTTTGCTGGAGCAAGTCGGCTCGCATCGCACTCTCGGTTCGGAGCGCTGTCCACCAGGTGGCGAGCACGCCGATGAGCGTCACGGTTGCGACCGTGGCGATCATCCGGTGCCGCCGGCCGGCGCCATCATGTCTGCTCTTGTGCTGTCGAATGTTCATGGCACGGAAGGAAGCAAGACGCGGAAAGTGCTGCCTTCCCCGCCGCTCTCGACCTGGACGGCGCCGCCCCACGCCGTGACAAGCCCGAGCACCACGGCCAGCCCCAGTCCTCTGCCGGTGAGTTTGGTGGAAAAAAAGGGATCGAAAATTTTGTCCAGATGGTCCGCCGCGATACCGGATCCGGTATCGCTCACTTCCAGGCAACACACGGTCGATCCGTTCGGGCGCCAGCCCTTTGGTTCCAGATTGCCCCGCGAAATGTCCGTCGCGGCTAGAGCTGCCACGGAGAGGCGTATCCTGCCGGACCGTTCGCCAATCGCCTCGACCGCGTTGGTGACCATGCGGACAACAATCTGTTCCAACAAGTCGGGGGCGGCCGTAACGGCCAGGCCGTGAGCCGTCAGGTCGGTCTCGAGTCCGATAGTTGCGGGCAAAAGCTCTTTGAGGTTCGGCAAGCTGCGGCGGCAGGTCTCGGCAAGATCGAGAGGCGCTGGGACGCCTGCATCAAGGCCGAGGTATTGGAGCAAGAGCCCCATGATGTCCGCGGATTTCATCGCCGCCCGCATGGCGTTGCACAGTCGTTTCCGGGAGGAGAAGCTGATGCCGGAGTCGACGGTCAGGACCAGTTCCAGGCCGCCGACCACCACCGAAAGTTGGTTGTTGAGATGGTGCGCTATGGCCCCGGCCATCCGGGCCAGGGCCTCCTGCTTTTTCGACTGGCATTGTATGGTTTCGTGCTCGAGACGCGCCGCTTCCACCTCCTTGAATCGGGTAATATCAAAAGCGATCTGCAGTTTGGCCGGCCGGTTGTCGGTCCACAGAATGATCTGGTCGAAATTGATGTACCAACGCTTGGTGAGCGGATTGAAGCCCTCCCACTCTATCGCTTCGGTGTATCCATTCCCCCCGCTCAGCAGGCGAGGGATGGTACAGTGTTCGCAGGGAGAAGTGATACCGCGGAATATCGTCCAACAGGCCTTTCCTTGGTGGTCGCCGTCGAAATCCTTCTTCATCTTGTCGTTCATGTACAAGATGGTGTTAATGGCCGCATCAACAACTGAGACATGACCCGCGATGTTGTCGAGGGCATGCAGCATTTGACGGCTCTTGTTCAAGAAAAAAAATTGAATACTCATCTTGTCCGATGAACAAAACTGAATGTTCGCTGAAATATTTTATGATGTTAGTTACATATCTATACGACTTGCCTGGTGATCGAAGCGGCGTCTGAACTCGTTGATCCTCCGGATCTCCAACATCAACGTCTCCATGGTGAAGGGTTTTTCGATAAAGCTGTCGCAACGATTCCTTATCGCTTCGATCACCAGCGATTTGTCGCCGTGCCCGGTTATGAGGATGACCGGTATCGAGAGGAATTTTCTCCTGATGCGCTGCAGCAGGTCGAGACCGTCGATACCAGGCATCGCATAATCGGTGATAACCATTTCTATTTCGCCCCGGAAATCATCGAGCCGATGCAGCGCCGCTTGGCCGTCCAGTGCTTCGACAATGTGGTACCCGTGACGCAACAACCCTATTCCAAGGCTTTTGAGTTGTGCTGGTTCGTCATCGACGAGCAAGATTGTTTTCATCCGTTCTCTCCCTGAACCGCTTTATCAAGGATGGTATCGATTTTCCGCTAGCGATCCAAAGCAACACCTGTGCCAAACCAATATCGAGGCCACAACTGCTTGTAATTGTTAAAATAATACAAGAAATTACTGGGTTCGGTTGATTCGAGGAGGAGTGGTGCGTTTTGTAACAGCCAGGAAAAGAGAAGAAGGGTTGCGGGTCGTGCGAGGCTATTGGGCAAGGGGAAGCGGCAGGCCGTTACAAAACGGCACAATGGTACGAAATGGTACAAGTGGGGACAGGAAGAAGAATCGACGGATGCCCCGATTGACGCGGCGTTGCCCGGTGTCCGGACAATGGTGGGGGTAGCAGAGCAAGCGTTTATTCTTTGCTCGCAAACCAGTCGATTCTATTTCTTGACATTTCTGGCGAGACGCTGGCGGGAGATGCCGAGCAGGCGGGCGGCCTCGGACTGGTTGTTGTTGCATCGCGCCAGCGCTTCCCGGATGAGATAACTGGTCGCCTCGGCAATCGTTGGCAGGCGATCTCCCGTGCCCGACGGCCACCAGACACCAAGGGAAGGCAGCGAATTCAGGGGGGATTGCAAGGAAGTTGCCTGACCGATCCGCCCCTTGAAATCGTTGTTCCTCAGTGTGCCTGTCCTGTTGCTGCTGACGGCATCGTGCACCATTGTTTTTAACTCCCTGATATTGCCAGGGAAATCGTATTGGGTCAGCAGCGTCATCACCTCTTCGGCATATGCAGGCGGCTCCTTTGTAAGCGATCGTGCCGACAGGTCGATAAAATGGTTCAGAAGCAACGGGATGTCATCCCGCCGCTGGCGAAGAGGCGGAAGATGGATATGGTGCACCGAGAGGCGATAATAGAGATCCTTGCGAAATCGTCCCGACACCTGCACCTCGGCAAGGTCGCAGTTCGTGGAGGCGACCACTCGGGTGTCCGCCATTCTCGCCGTGTCGGATCCCAGCGGGAAGTACTCTCCCTCCTGGAGGAGACGCAAAAGCTTGACTTGAGACTCATGGCTCAGCTCCCCGATCTCGTCCAGATGGAGGGTGCCGCCAGCAGCCTTTTCTACCAAGCCCTGCCGTTTTTCGACCGCACCGGTGAAGGCGCCTTTGGCGTGCCCAAAGAGGGTATCGGAGAAGATATTATCGTCAACCCCTGCCACGTTCACGGAGACCAGGGATCCTTTCAGGCCGCTCAGGGTATGGATGGCCTGAACCATCAGTTCCTTGCCCACCCCCGTCTCCCCGGTCACTAGGATCGGCTGCCGACTGGAAGCTATCGATTCCATGTAGTGAAAAATGGAATGCATCGCTTTGTTTTGAGTAATGATTCCGGCAAAAACCTCGGGAGTCCGCAGCCGGCCGGACAGCATGTGCTCCTTGAGAAGCCTCGTCTGATCACGCAGTTCCTTGAACTCGATGGCCCGCCTGACGCCGGAGACCAGCCGGCTTTTCTCCACGGGTTTGATCATGTAGTCAAAGGCGCCCTTCTTCATGCACCTGACGGCAGTATCCACATCACCGGTGGCGGTGACAACGATAACCGGAAGTTCCGGATATTGCTCGTTGACTAAGGCAAGGATCTCCTCTCCCGCGACAAAAGGCATGGTCAGGTCGAGCAGCATCACAGCGAACGCTTGCCGCGACAGCATCAGGGGCACCTCCCTGCTGTCCGTGCACCCCACGATATGGTTGATGCCCTGCATGCGCAGGGCCATAGAAAAGCTTCGTAGCGATTCGGTTTCATCATCCACTATCAGGACAGGATGCACGGGGAAGGCGGACAATGCTTTCATAAGACCCCTCTGTTGCTTTCCTTCCCTGCCGGCAGGAATATCGCCTTGCCCCTCGACCGGGATAGGGGCAGGGTTACCTTGAATGTCGATCCCGCGCCCTCCTCGCTGGCAACCTCGATGTGGCCATGGTGAAGCTTGATGATTTGCTCGGCAATGGCCATGCCCAAGCCGGTTCCCCCCGTGGCCTTTTTGGTGGTGAAAAAGGGGTCCATGATCCGGGAGATGAGTGCGGGGGGGATGCCGATTCCCTCGTCGCGAACATCAATCGTGACCTCTTGTTTTTCGCTGTCGTACGAGGTCTCGACCCAGACCGCTCTGTTCTTGTCGGGTAACGATTCCAGGGCATTTGCGATCAGATTGACAACCACTTGTTCGAGTTTTTGCCCATCGGCGGTCAGCGACGGTATCCCCTGCCCATAGGCGACATGGAAACGACCGGTGGATTTCTTGATTCTATGGCCCATCAGCAACATGGCATCCTCAACGACCGTGTTGATATCCACCGGTGCGAGGACAAGATTGTTGTTTTTTGCGGAATATCCTTTGAGAACACTCACAATTCGCTTGATCCGGTTGGCGCTGGATTCGATATCCGAGAGGAGGGCGGGGACTTCCTGTTTCAGTTCGCTATACAACAGATTTCCGACCGGGAAGTCGCCGTTCGATGCGAGATGCTCATCGAGAATCGGCTGGATATGTTGCCAGACCTCCGAGATAGCGGGGGTATTCAGCAGAATCACGTGGGCGGGGTTATTGATTTCATGAGCGACACCCGCCACCAGCGTGCCCAGTGCGATCAATTTGTCCGCCTGCGCCATCTCCTGGCTCCGCCTCCGCTCTTCGGTGATGTCTGCAATGCGGATAATCGTTCCTCCCGCTGTGCTCTCATTCCTTTCAATCGGATAGAGGGAGACCTGCTCGATCCTCTCCGGATCGGCAATCGCTTTTCGTTCCAGGTGGACGATCGGATCACAGGCAACTCCTTTCGCCAAGTTGCGAAGAGTATCGCACAACTCATGATCCATGCGCCTTTCGATGGCATCGAACGCCTCGTTCCTTGTGATTCCGGTACCTGCGGCCTGATAATATGCCGCTGCGCTGTTGTTATACAGTTTAACCCGCAACGCACCGTCGAGAAGAATCAATGGTTCCGCAATACCTTCAAAAACCGATTGGAGCAGGAGCTGATGTGAACACAACTGTTCCTCGACCCGTTTGCGAACGCTGATTTCCTGTTTCAGGGTCTCGTTGGCCTCGATCAATTCGGCTGTGCGCTCCTCCACCATCCCTTCCAGTTCTCGGTTCAGTCGATACAGGTTAAGGTGGGTATCGATACGGGTCAGCACCTCTTGCTCATCGAAAGGTTTGGTTACGTAATCGACTCCGCCTGCGGCGAAGGCACGGGTTTTATCCTCCCGATCGGAAAGGGCGCTGATGAAAAGAACAGGAATTCTTCTGAGGACCGGATCGGTTTTCAGTCGTTCGCACACTTCAAAACCGTTCATGTCCGGCATCATGATATCCAACAAGATAACATCCGGCGGATTCTTGACAGCGGCCCGGAGCGCGGACTCTCCTTGAAGAAATGAGACCACACGATACCCTCGCAGGTGCAGAATTTCCTGCAGGCATCTTAAATTAGCGGGTGTATCATCGACTATCATGACCGTTTCTGCGGCTGTTGTTTTCTTCATGGGCAGTCCCTGACGTACTCACATGGTGTTAAAACGACAGCCGTCGCATGTGCGGATATATTCCCAAGATCCATGACTGTTTCCGAGTGGTTATTTGGTTAGAAAAGGCCACCTGGACTCCCCCGACGGACTATCGCTACAATGGGGTATCAGAAAACCCTCATGCTAAAGAGGCCTTCTTATGCGATTGTACCCCAAGCAGCACAAGCATTACTGCGGAATCGACCTGTACACCGTTTCACCGCTGATGGTAAGGATTTTCTCTTACCAATAAGCTCTTTCAAAAAAGTTTATTTTTTTGCACATTGAGACTATTGGTCACAAGAGTGTCGAGAATTTTTATAATACAAACAAATGGTTGAATATTGCCCTTCTCCTTGTCAGGCGGATTTTTTTTGTCGGCGACCTCAAATATCCCGCATTTCCTCCCTCAACTGCCCCCAAAACGATGTCACGCTGCAGGTGCGATGTCATCACCCCTGAAAAAAGAAAAGAGACCGACTCGAACGGTCGCCTTTTCCATTTTCACCAGGGAGATGGTCATCCATGCAGTCCATCATTCTGTCACTCGCCAGTCGACACGCTCTTTCCGATTCCGGACACCATGGTGGCCGCTCTGGGGCATGATCTGGGTAAGCTGAAATCAGCACGGGGCTCACTCTATGCCCTGGGTGAACACCCCCTGGCCGCCGGTTCCATCATCTCTGGTATTCCGGGATTTAAGGAACTCTCCCGCAAAGAGGACATCCTGCGGGCCATCAAAATGCACCACAAGATGCCCGAGGGTCTTTTGGGCAAGACCCTCAAGAAGGCTGATCAACAGGCCCGGCAGCAAGAACTAGAACGCTGGATGGGAGTGGAGGCAACCGAGGAAACATTGGAATCACCCGAAGAGAAGTTAGAAGAGAGGCCGCCCCAGCCGTCATCCCGGGAAGCGGTGCAACGGGTGCAAGCGGACATCTACGGCGAAACCATCGATCCCGCGCCTAGCCGGGAAGTGATCGCGCCGCCCCAGCGGATGGACATCTCCAGATGGTTCGATGCCGCCGGGTACCTGGTCATGCTCAAACCCTACATCAACCGGGTTGATGGCCGGCGGTTTTTGGCCTTCTCCATGGCCGATGGCCTGGTCTATTTCCAGGTCAAGGTCTTGGAAGAGGTGGCCCGTAAGCAGGCCCAGGAGGCCGGCTGCATGGAGATCGCTACCATGGCCCAGGATGATCCTGCCATGCGCCAAGTACTGTTCAGTGTTGTTCAGCACCTCCGCCGGGAGCATGAGGTCATTGCCACCCATTTGATCAAGGCCACCTATTTCGGCGGCTACTTCCTGGTGACCAGGAAGTTCAACAAGGAGATGCGGGGCTACTATACTCCCTTCCATGCCGAGGCCTTTGGTTCCATCGCCGAGATGGAACGGGCCAAGCCGGAGCTGCTCCGCGACATCCTCAGTGTCAGTCCCTATACCGGCAATGACCAGGTAGCTGATGGCCAAGGAACGGGAAGCCAAAGGGTCAAACGACACCAATGCCCAGATCATTACCACCGATAGCGGTCGGATTTACAAGCCGGTCAACCTGCTCAGCGCCATCTCCGAGATTCAGCAGTTCTATGTGATCGAGAGCAAGGGCCAGAATATTCCGGCCGAGTTCCTTACTCTGGAGCGGACCATCGATTTCTTCAAGATCGGCCTGAAGAGCGGATTCAACGAGGGGATCGCCCTGGTCTTGCTATTCCCAGTGTTCCACTTCTACCTCTGCCCTTTTGTCTTTCTCCATCTCGACTGGTTCAGCCATCTGCTCTTCGGCTGTATTCCCTATCTGCCCCTAATCATCAACACCCTCATGTGCAGCTACATCAGCCGCTACTTTGTCGGCAACATCACCCGCAAGGCGGTCAACTCCCTGCTTTCCGGACGGGCGCTCTCCCTGCTGCTCAAGGCCTTTCTGGTCTATGTCATCTACCTGGTCCTGTTCCGCTTGAGCACCCCGGAGAACATCGGCCGGCTGGCCAGCCAGTTCGGCGCAAAGGCTCACGAAATCTACCATGGCTTCTTTGCCATCAAGCCGCATCTGGTGCCGCTGGCCACCAAGAGCAGCCTGCTCATGGTGCTGGCGGCCGTGTTTCCCTATGGATCGGTCTATCTGCTTGACTGCTGGCATCGCCACCGGATCAAGCGCAACATACAGCGTATTTCTGCTTAACAACCATTGGAGGTTCAACCATGGAAATCGAAGGCAAAAAACAGCGTCCCTCTTGGCAGGAGATTGAGGAGAGGAAGATCAATCTGGTGAAGGAAAAAGGCTCCCGGGTCATGCGGGTCAACTCACCGATTGGCTCGACCATGTTCAGTATCCTGCGGCAATTTGACATGGCCTATGCCAATTTCAAGGGCCGGCTGGGGGAGATGGGCGGCATCACCTATGAAGAAGGTGTTGCCTTGATGAAGGAGGGGCAAGAGATCGTGATGGCATTTTCCGATTTCACCGCACGGCTAAGCCGGAAGGTTAATTTCCGCTACTATGCCCCCAATGAAATCAAAGACTATCTGGAGTTGCTCAAAGCCCAGGAGAAGAGCCCAGAGGCTTCGCGTGACGCAGAGGGTGCGGCTTCGACCGAGTCATGACCCATCAAGGCAATTGCACCTTGCCTTGATGGGCAAGGTCTGCTATCTCGCAAGCCACGAAACGGTTTTTCCAATTCCCCTCTACATGGAGCAGTCATGAACAAAACCGAGTTGATTGATAAGGTCGCCAAAGAAAGCGCCTTGAGTAAAGCCGCCGCCGAGCAAGTAGTGAACAGCGTCTTTTCTGCCATCGCAGAGGCAATGAAGACCGGCGACAAGGTCACCCTGGCCGGATTTGGTACCTTCTCCACTGCTGAGCGAGCTGCCCGTGAAGGACGTAATCCGCAATCGGGAGAAAAGATTGCTATTCCAGCTAAAAGGGCAGTGAAATTTAAACCTGGTTCGAAGCTTGTTGATGTTATTCAATGCCCAGAGAATTGATTCGGTCAACAGCTTTCAATTTATGTTCGTCGAGAAGGTGGGTGTAGCGTAAAACCATCTGTAAGGTGCTGTGTCCGAGTATTGCTGCCAAGGTTCTGATATCGGTGCCTGCCATGAGCATATGGCTAGCTGCAGTATGGCGAAGGTCGTGCATGTGCAAGAGTGGCAAATTTGCACGTTTCCTCGCTCTGTCAAATGAAGGCCTGAACCTTGAAGATGGAATGTTTTGGGCGTGCTGGCTTTTTCCTTCTCCTTTGAGAAAGACGAATTCATTGTCAAAGGCAGCTTTTTTTAGATCTTCAAGGGCTGTGATAACAGTTTTTGTTAAAGGGACGGTTCTTGGTTCATTTTTCGTGATGTAGAGAGTGAGAGAGCGTCTTTCAAAATCAATCTGGTGCCATTTCAATCCTGCAGCCTCGCTCGGGCGCATCGCCGTATGGAGCAAAATCAACACGTAAGGATACAGTCTTTTGTTGCGACTAACCTTGCATTCTTTGAGCAAACGTACAGCTTCATCTTCTTTGAGAAAGAAAATCCTCCCTTTTGGAACCTTTGGGCGCTCAATGGATTTGACAGGATTTTCAACAGGTAATTCCCATTCTTTGCAGGCTTTGATGAAAAGATGAGAAAGAAGAGCCAGTTCCAAACGCACCGCATACGCAGATACTGATTTTAAACGTTGGTCCCGATATTTTGCGACGACGGATGGTGTGATATCGGGCAATAAAGTGTTCCTGCCAAGTTTTTCTTTCAGAAGTTTTGCTATCCTTCTTTCCCGTTCCTGGGTTGTCAGGGCTTTTTGGGAAGTAACTGTTTCCAGGTAGCGCTCAAAGGCATCGTCTAGTGTACGATGAGCACGGCGCGGATCTTTGAACCGCTGGTTTTTCATCTCCGCTTCCATTTCTGCCGCCCAGATACGTGCTTCTCCTTTCGTGTCGAACGTCCTGCTTATCGACTCGTATCCTTTGACGCGAACAGTAATGGTGTATGTTGTTTTCTTTTTCCCTTTTCTTGTGAGGATTCGCGCCATTTTGCCCCCTCATTTTTGTTCCATTTTTGTTCCACTTCTTTCGTCAAAATATAGCAAAAGAGAGCACGGGAAAGCAAAAAGAATTTAAAAGGGAGGGGCGGGGAGGGGAAAAGAAAAGGGCTAACATCTCTATTTTTTCAAGATGTTAGCCCTTGTTTTCTTTTGGTACCCGGAACGAGAATCGAACTCGTACAGCCTAGGGGCCGAGGGATTTTAAGTCCCTTGCGTCTACCAGTTCCGCCATCCGGGCAGGATGCGTTTTTATACCCTTGTCCCTGCTCTTTGTCAAACCTCATTTGGGGAAAGCCGCTGAAGTTACAGCAGGTTA
>Ga0074193_1001327_pt1 | contig 31053 bp, 24 predicted proteins | sample EPASupsiteHSE605_FD_64523 | JGI IMG/M metagenome (GOLD analysis project Ga0074193, IMG submission 64523) | Bioremediated contaminated groundwater from EPA Superfund site, New Mexico - Sample HSE6-05 | ecosystem: Environmental > Aquatic > Deep subsurface > Groundwater > Contaminated ... | reverse complement strand
CATTAAAGAGGACAACCACAACTGTAGAAATGCTCAAAGATAAATCTACTTTTGTCTCAGAAGTCCCTCCTGGGAAAGTATATAAATATGTGAATATCTGGGTAGGAAATTATGGAGCAGGAGTCGCCAATTATTTTGAAAATGGATTTATAGAGTTCAAAGTTGAAAAGTCATGGCTTGAAGAAAATAATATTAGCCAGTCACAGATAACTCTTAAATGGTATAATAAAGGCTGGGAGACCCTAGCTACAGAAAAAGTTAAAGAAGATACGAGTTACGTATATTTTAAATCGAAAACACCTGGATTTTCCTGCTTTGCAATAACCAGTTATTCTGCAGAGGGAAAAAATATATTGGAAGGCAATGGATTAGCAGAAGAGGGAGTGTTGAGAAACTGGAATGGTGAAACAAACAAGAGTGCCGTCAACGGAAGTGCAAAAACGGATGACAAAACTAAAAATCCTCTGGGGAAAGCCAAAATAATTCTGGCAATTTCTCTGCCCCTTTTCTTGATTCTTGTAGAGTACTTTGTAATGAAGAAAAAGATTTGAAAATCTCTTTCTTTATAATTTTAATTTGAAATTATGCGTGGATTATTGAAACCTATAAACAACAGACTAATTTTATAATTGAATCAAGTGTCGAGGATATGTTTGCTTTTTTGGAACTGATCAATAACTCACAGAAACGAACAGACAAAGAGTAATAAAGGAACAAAAAGAAGAGATTCTAAGAAGAGATTGTCTTTTTAACCTTTCTTAGAGCTTAAATCCCAGCTTCTGCTATTCTCAAGCATCCATGATTGAGAATCCAGTTCTTCTTCTTCAGGTTGCGGGTAGATCCTTTCAGTCTTGCCGTTAGGGAGCAGCAAGCGGGCTTTTACGTTATCTTTAAGATGAGTGCCAAGGATTACGTCCCTCACGACAGGAATATACTCGGCAGATATCGGAAAGAGAACTTCTACCCTGTTGTCCAGGTTGCGCGGCATAAGATCTGCGCTTCCCATAAGGATCTCTTCTTTTCCTCCGTTCCTGAAATAATATATCCTGGAATGTTCAAGAAAACGACCGACTATCGAGGTAACTCTGATATTTTCACTGAGCCCAATAATACCTGGCCTGAGGCAGCAGATTCCCCGAACAAGGAGGTCAATTTTCACTCCGGCCTGAGAAGCTCTATAAAGTTCCCGGATACACTGGTAGTCCACAAGAGAATTCATTTTAAAGATCAGATGCCCATTTCCATACTTCTCATGAAGGTCAATTTCACGCCTGATGCGCTCTAAAATCTGGTGCCTTAGAGTCTGGGGAGCTACAAGGAGTTTGATATAATGGTCCTTTCGCGAATATCCGGTAAGGGCATTAAAAAGGTCAGAGACATCCTTGCCTATGCATGGGTCACTTGTCAGGTAGCCCATATCGGTATATAGCTTTCCTGTGACTGCGTTATAATTTCCTGTGCTCATGTGCACATAATACCTGATACCTTCTTTTTCGGCCCTGACAACCAGGCACATCTTGGCATGAGTCTTACGTCCTGGGAAGCCATAAGCTACATGAACTCCTTTGCGCTCAAGTTCTTTTGCCCAGCCTATATTGTTCTCCTCATCGAAACGGGCTTTAAGTTCCACCAGAACCGCTACTTGCTTTCTCCGGTCAGCAGCCTTCATAAGGGCCTGAATTATTCTGGAATTGTCATCCACCCTGTACAGGGTCATTTTGATTGCCAAAACATCAGGATCGTCAGCAGACTCTTCCACGAAATCGATTACGGATTCGAAACTGTCATAGGGATGATAGAGAAAAATATCTCTTTTTTTCAGAGTTGCAAAAATTTGCTCCCTGTTCGCTAACTGAGAATGCTTTTTAGGCTCGAAGTGCTCATACTTAAGTTCAGGACGGTTGATCTGTGCAAGTTTGATGAGATTTGATAGTCCCAGAGGAGCCGCAGACCTGAACATAAGGGAAGGGGAAAGTTCCAGGTTTTTAAGGAGGATATCCGAGACTTTTATTGGCATAGTATAATCGGTCTCAAGTCTGACAACAGACCCGAAGTAGTTCCTGCCGACTCTCTGTTTTACAGCGGTCAGAAGGTCTTTGTCTCCATCCTCATCAAACCCAAGGTCTGCATCGCGTGTGATCCTGAAAGGATAAGCTCCCAGGATTCGCTGCCCGGGAAACAGAAGATCAAGGTTTGCAGCGATAAGTTGTTCAAGCCAGACAAAATGACCGTTTTTCAGCTCTTCCAGACTGGAAGTTATTCTCTCCTGGTCACCTTCAGGAACAACTATTAGTCGCATAAACATCGGAGGGATCTTGACCCTGGCAAAACGTTCCCCAAAATCTGGATCGTCAATTAATACTGCAAGGTTAAGGCTGAGGTTGGAAATATGAGGGAAAGGATGTCCTGAATCAAAACCGAGAGGAGTAAGTAAAGGAAAAATATTTCTCTCGAAATAATCTCTCAATTTTTCTCTTTCTTTTTTAGAAAGCTCAAAGTAATTAAGGACTTTAATTCCTTTTTCCCTGAGAGCAGGCTCAAGCATTTTGTTCCAGCAGCTGTCATTGAGAGGAAGCTGCCTGAGAAGCTCTTCCCGGATGATGCGAAGCTGTTCCTGTGCAAGTTCATCTGTCCGGTCATCTTTTGCAGCTTCCATTATTCTCTTCTGGACGCCTGAAACCCGGACCATGAAAAATTCATCAAGGTTACTTCCGAAGATAGAAAGAAACTTAACTCTTTCAAGCAGAGGATTGCGATCGTCAAAAGCCTCTTCGAGTACCCTGTCATTGAACTGAAGCCAGCTATACTCGCGGTCCGTGTATAAACATGGATCGCTGAGGTCAGGCATACCGGAAACTTCTACCCGAGTTCCTTTAACATTATCCATAATCAGCCTATCAAAATCTGCACACTGAATGGGGAAGTTCCGCTCCATTGCTATCACGCGTGACCTGGGTTTTGCACTTATTCAAACTAATCTTTAAAAATAATAAAAGATCTGAAGATAGGATCTCTGTAAATAGGATCTCTGTAGATCTCATGTTCAATTTCATTACCTGATTGGCACCCGGTTTTACTGGGTTGAAAAGAAGATATCCCCCGGGTTCACTCAAACAACTTAGTACAGTTAGCCTTAAGATAGTATAGTTAGCCTTAAGAAATTTTTCCTTGATAACATCAACCCTGTTAGCCGATTAGAGTTTTGAGTCCTTTTGCAGAGGGGGAGCACAATCTCCTTATTAAGTTATCGGACATGCATTGACACCAAAATATATATAAACTTTTGTATCGGCCGGATTTCAGGGATCTAAGGAATCTCTGCTGACTCATTACTATTTATTAGTATATAGAACTAAAGATTTATAATATTATCTCTTGAAACCAATTACTGACAAAAACAAAAAAAAGATGCCCCAGATAAAAAAGAAAAAAAGTAATGGAAGATTGCCAGAAAAGGTCAGAAACTTCTAAGTAAATTCTTTATTAATATTTTTTAAATAATGTACTAAAGTTTATTTAAAAGTTGCTTTTGAGCTGGTTTTAAATTTATCTTTTAAATGAGAGTAAAACTCCTGCTCTTTTCCAGTGGTCTTTCTGAACAGCCGTTCCACAATCAGCTCTGGAGTGCTTCGAGCAATATGGTTGTATACAGGGTTCCGGTTTACAATTAGTTCCAGATGGGAATCGAGGCCATCTGCCTCAATCCCATCAACTCTTACTTCAGTTCCGGTATTTTCAAGGATGAGCTCTGAAAGATGGGAAACAAAAACCCCAAGACTCTGTTCACTTCTGTATAGATATTCAAGAATTCCTGCTATAATTCGTGCAGAAGCTCCAGGCTCAGTGATGGATTCCAGTTCGTCCGCAAGTACCAGTTTTTCTGAGGCTTCGGAGAGCACTGAGAATTGCTTGAGTGTAGTCTCAAAAGCTCCTGCATCGAGAGTTCCTTTTGATTTTCCGAAGTAGTAGAATTCTTCTACAGGCCCGAGTTCAAGTTTTTTTGCAGGAACTGGAAAACCCATATACCCAAGAATTACGCATTGGGCAAGGAGTTCGAGTAGGGAAGTCTTACCTCCTGAGTTTACTCCACTCAAAAGTACAACTCTGTTTTCCATGCCTGCCGGGGAAAATCTAGTTTTTCCGATGGAATAACTGACAGGATCGATTTCTCCATATCGGGCTTTTAAAAAGAGATTTTCTCCACTTATAAAACCTATTCCAGTTTCAGGAATAAGTGTGGGCAAATTAAGCCGGAATTTTGTCGAGAAACAGGCAATTGAGAAACCCAGGTCAAAATCCAGGACTTTCCTGACAAGTTTTTCTACAGGCTGGTGAAAACCTGAAAGCATTTTTGCCAGTTCCCTTTTTCGGGCAAGCCGTGTTTTCTCAAGGCTATTGTTCAACTTTTGTCTGAGAAACTGCAACTGAAGTTGATTTGCGTAGAGAGGGTAGGAAATTTCATCAGGAAAGAGTGAGTCAAGCATTAGTTTTTCTTGCTTTTGAAGCCCTAGTTTTTCAGCAAGTTCTTCTTTGATTGCTTCAGTCTCAGTTTTATAGATTTTGTTAAGTTCCTTTGTAAGCAGGTCTTTAATCTCCATTCCTCCGCTTACAAGCCTGACGAGTTCCTGCCCTCTAAGAGTAAGGGAACTTGCCTCAAGGGTTCGGTTCATGCGCTGGTTAGCCTCATTCAGAGCCGAAGTCAATGCAGGATCCAGGTTTTGAAGGGCTGCTCCGAGCCTGTCAAGTTCAGGATCAAAACCTTCAACGGGTTTTCCATCCTCACTGAGCTTTAAGAGAGCAGCCTCGAGTGTATCAAGCTTCTCTTTTGAAAGCTCCTCAAAAAGCTCAAAGTTCCCTGAACGGAGAGACGATACAATACTCAGGCAGGAACGGATGCAATCCAGATTACGCGCAAAAAACGCCAGTTCTTTTTCAGGCAAAACCTGCCAGAATTCAGCTCTGGAAAGGTCCTGGAAGTATTCGGGTTCAATGCCTTCGGGTAAATCAAAGCTGAGATAAGTGTCATCAAAAACAATTACACTGGAGTAACCTCTTGCTAGATCTACAAATTCCGATAGATTTTCTACAGCCTGGACAGGCAGAAAGTCCTGGAACTTTACTCTGGCTGCTTCAAAGGCTTTTGAATCCCCGCATAAAATTATCCGGTCCCTGACTCTGAGGTTCCCTGGAACTGGCCTGAGTTCACTGACTCTCGTAAGCAATTTTAGAAATTCGGAATTCTCAGGGAAGGCATTTCCCAGTTCAAGATACTCTCTTATGAAAGCCTGTCTCTCCCGGATAAGATCCATGCGCGAAGCAGGTAATGGATAAAAAAGGTTTAGTTTGTCCCTGGCATGCGTCGTATGGGCAAAACTTTTTATTAGCTCAAGCAGGCGAGAATAAAGATCCAGAGCTTCTTTTGTCCTGAGAAAGTCGGAAATTGAGCAGCCCTCATCCACGGATCTGGCATACCTGGCAAGGGAAAGAGCAAAATTGCGGCTAATCCCGTTGACCTCAGAAAGCGAAGCTATATCACCCTCGCAAATAGCCTGAAGAGCAGCTTCCTCAGTTCCAAAGTGCTCAGTCAGCCTATCGGCTACCCGTTCACCTATTCCATGAATTTCCCGCAGGCTTGAGAGCGGATGAGAAGTTTTCATACCCAAAATATTTTTCATATGCAAGATACTCTTGTTTCAATAAGTTCAGCTGGACATTAAGCCCGTGTTATTTACTTCAAAAGAAAGGCAAGTTCTTTTTCAAGATAGGGACGCATTGAGGCCGTATATCCGTGTGTTCCCTCAGTAACGTTATACATTGCTTTTGGCTCTTTTGCAAGGGAATAAGTCCTGAGCGCCAGATCGTGGGAGATTACCGGATCATTGAAAGAATGAATCAGCACGAATTTTGCAGGCGGCAGGGTAGAGAGATAAGTATCCGGGTCAATTGAACGATAAAAGCGGTAAGCTTCAGTATCATCTGCAAGGGAAGAATCAATTTCTTCAGTGCCGTACCCTGAGGTGCTGATTCCAATAACTCCTTTAAGGGAAGGGTTAAGAGCACAGGCAAGAATTGCAAATCTTCCACCATTGCTTTCCCCGATGATTGCAAGCTTTTTCGGATTAATTTCAGGCTGGACCGCAAGCACATCTGAAGCTTTAAGAGCATCATAAACCATGGTATATTCCACGGGCTCAAGGCTGGTTTTGAAAAGTTCAAGGTCTCTTTCCGTATTTATGCCGCCCAGGTTGCGCTGGTCAAGAGTGAGAGTTGCATATCCCATTTTAGAAAGTTCAGCAGCCAGACCTTGCTCGGCTTCTTTGCTAACACCTGCCCCAGGAAGTAGAACCAGGCCGGGAGAAGAAGAGGAATTTGCAGGAATTCTTAAAAGAGCCTTGACTTTTTCTCCTTTACTTTCAAAAGACAGAAGTTTTAAAGTATCCGAGTTTTCAGGAGCATATACATCTTCGATTTCCTGAGATGTAAATACTGGCTTTTCTCGCTCTGGAAAAGATAGAATGCCTGCATCCGAAACCTTCCAGGGAGCCGTAGAGCTTGTAGAGTTGGAAGGATTATACAGGACTCCAAAAATACCCACAAGTATGAGAAGAAAACCCAGAAGAAAAATTGTGGGCTTGGAGATTCTGGTCCCTGAAGAAGCCCTGCGTTTAGTTTCTTTTTTTCCTGAATTCTGCCTGCTCAAGGGAACCCTGCCGAAAAAATTGCAATTACGGCCAGAAACCATTTACAGCACTTAAGAATAGTACTGCAATGCCAGCAACGGCACCGACAATAAGCACTATCTTGGGCTGGATTTGAACTGCATTTTTATCTGCTTCATAATAGCGCATGAGCCCTGCAGAAGACTGGAGCCCCGAACCTGATTTTTTAGCCATGTGTTAACACCTGTGTGAGCGCATTGATTGGGATATAATTTCACTGCCTTTACTTGCCTGTAATAGGTTTTCTGGCTGATAATTAAAGACTATGTGGAAGTTAACAGTTAAGAACTAGAATTAGCATAGCTGCTAATTAATTATGGTGTTTGATAATTAATCATCAAATTTACTAACTAATTATTCGGTTTATTAATTATTAAATTTGCTAACTAACCATTGAACTTATTAATTATTAAATTTGCTACCTAATATTGAATTTGCTACTTAATATTGAATTTGCTAATTAACTATCAAATTGTAATTAACATTGAATAACTGTTAAATCTCCTCTTAAATTTGGTAATTATCACTAATTTACAGTTCTGATATATAAACCCAGCAGAGAAACTTCTTAATAGCCAGGACTCAAAGAAGTTGAAGGGAATTTGTCACTCTCTTGAAACAGGCAATTCTCAGATAAGTACTTCGTCCAGCAGAAAAGGTGGATAAAACACTCCTTTCTCAGTAATTATAGCAGTTATATTTTCCATGGGAGTTGCGTCAAAAGCAGGATTGAAAACTTCCACGTCTTTTGGAGCAAGCTGTTCAGATCCGAAAAAGCGCAACTCATCCGGGTCTCGAATCTCTATCTTTACACTGCCTTCCCAGCCATTGAAATCGAAAGTAGAGGTGGGGGCTGCTACGTAAAAGGGAATACCATGCTCTTTTGCAAGAATTGAAAGAGAATAGGTACCTATTTTGTTGAAAACGACATCCTGGGTAATCCTGTCAGCTCCTACAAGCACACTGTCTACAAGTCCCTGCTGCATTGCCCACCCAGCCATAGAATCCGAAATAAGGGTTACTGGAATCTTATCCTGCATCAGCTCCCATGCAGTGATCCTGCTTCCCTGATTCAATGGTCTTGTTTCACAGGCAATAACCTTGATCTTTTTGCCTTCAGCAATTGCCGAACGCACAACCCCAAGGGCTGTACCCCAATCCACGCAGGCTAGCCTGCCTGCATTGCAGTGTGTAAGTACGGTATCTCCGTCCTTCAGGAGTTCTGCCCCTGACTCACCTATCGACTTGTTGGTGACTACGTCTTCTTCTGCAATGTCCCTGGCTTCCTGAAGGGCAATTTCCCGGACACCTTGAACATCAAAGGCATCCGAAACCGCTTTCAGAACCCTGTCCACACCCCAGCTAAGGTTTACTGCTGTAGGGCGAGTTGACTTAAGGGTTTTTCCCGCAATTTTAAGGTCTCTTATTATTGTTTCGAAATCTCTAGCCCCACTCAGGAAAGCTGCAAGGGCAATCCCGAAACCTCCTGCTGCACCTAGAGCAGGCGCGCCTCTTATCCTGAGAGATTTTATAGCCTCACAGAGAGAACTCAGGGTTTTGCATTCTATTATCCTGTACTCTTTAGGGAGAAGGGTCTGATCTACCAGCACCACAGAGTTGGACTCTTCCTTCCAGTCAATTGTCCTCATTGAATCACTTTCCGATATAAGCGTAAGATTCTGCCGGAAAAGTTTCCGCTTTTCTTTCAAGCTCCACATAAGATAAAAACCTATTCAACTGACACGGCTTGTTACTCTCTTCTCGTTATGGTTATCGTTATCGTTATGGTTATCGTTATCGTTATCCAGCTACTTTCTTGTTTCACTATCCAAGTGTTCTGAGAAACTTAAAAAACAACATTAAAGATGATCCTTAAACTCCAAATAAATAGAAAAATGCGGCAAGCCAAGCTTCTGGCAGCCGGCATCCATAATAAAAACTTTGTTTAGAGAATAAGTAACACGTGAAATATAAATAAACCAAACCCTTTTTCCATATAAGCAAACTTACATATAATAGATTTATAGAGTAACAGAGCAATAAGACAAGACTTAAAATCCATAGTTAAAATACAAGAAGTCATAATTTTCAGAGATATAAATCATTAAACTTCATGGACCTTGAATCCGTAAATCCTTGAATCTATAGATTCAAAAATCATAAGAGATCTGTCATTTCATTAATGCGGTTTATGAGAATCTGGGTATTCATCGGAGAGTAAGCGCTTATGACAAAAATAAAAATAGCAATTGCAGGAATCGGGAACTGTGCAAGCTCTTTGATACAGGGCATTGAGTACTATAAAGCCGAGGATAAAGAACCCATAGGACTGATGCACAGAGAAATTGGAGGGTATAAACCTGAAGATATTAAAGTTGTTGCTGCCTTTGACATTGATGCCAGAAAGGTAGGAAAAGATGTTTCTGAGGCCATCTTTGCTCCCCCGAACTGCACAGCGGTTTTTTGTCCTGATGTTCCGTCTACAGGTGTGAAGGTTAAAATGGGCAGGGTTCTCGACGGGGTCTCTGACCATATGAAGAACTATAAGGAAAGTCAAACTTTTGTTGTCAGCGAGGAACAGGAAGCCACAAAAGTCGATATAGTGAACGAAATTAAAAACTCGGGTGCCGATATGCTTCTCAATTACCTGCCTGTAGGTTCTGAAGAAGCAGTCCGTTTTTATGCCGAGTGTGCCCTTGAAGCAGGTGTGGCTTTCATAAATAATATGCCTGTTTTTATCGCAAGCAATCCTGAATGGGCAAAAAAATTTGAGGAGAAAAATATCCCAATTATTGGTGATGATGTCAAAGCCCAGCTTGGAGCTACTATTACGCACAGGATTCTTGCAGACCTTTTCGAAAAGCGAGGCGTAAAACTCGAGAGAACATACCAGCTAAATACCGGAGGAAACACGGACTTTCTTAACATGCTCAACAGGAACAGGCTTGCTTCCAAACGTGAATCAAAGACTGAAGCTGTTCAGTCCGTGCTTTCCAAGAAGCTTGAGGACGACAATATTCACATTGGACCAAGCGATTACGTCCCCTGGCAGAAGGACAACAAGGTTTGCTTCCTGAGAATGGAAGGCAAGCTTTTTGGAGATGTGCCTATGAACCTTGAACTACGGCTTTCCGTAGAAGACTCTCCTAATTCCGGCGGTGTGGTAATCGATGCAATCCGATGCTGCAAGCTAGCTCTTGACCGTGGAATCGGAGGTGTGTTGTATTCTCCTGCTTCCTACTTTATGAAACATCCGGCGATTCAGTACCCTGACGACGAAGCTTACAGGCGGACTGAAGAATTTATATCTGGAACCAGAGAACGTTAAAAAATCCTGGTGAGATTATTCCTGTAAAAAGGGATTCTAAGACCCCCGGAAATACCGGGAGTTTTAAGTTTTTCTCCAGAGTTATTAAAAGAATGATTATTAAAAGGTACCTCTAAAATATTTCCTGATTTATAATTCGGTTTATCGAATTTCTTCAACCTAGAATTTCTTCGATTTAGCAAATTTTTTCGATTGAGCGAATTTCTTCAGCCTAGAATTTCTTCGATTTAGCAAATTTTTTCGATTGAGCGAATTTCTTCAGCCTAGAATTTCTTCGATTTAGCAAATTTTTTCGATTTAGCGAACTTCTTCAACTTAGCGAATTCCTTCGGCTGTAATTCTAAATTCTGCACTCGAACCTTCCGGGCAGGACCGATGTTTATGCAGAATGGCACGTCTGGTTCCTTCGCCAGTTTTTTCAAGCTGGATAATCGTCTTTGAAATGTGTTCCAGAGAACTACCACCAAGCGGACGCACCCCTCCTGAGGTAATATCGGAATACACCTGATTAGTTATGACTGCAACAAAACCGTATTTGCGGGCAAGAGCATGCAAAAATCCTATCTGGCTAGCAAGTTCTCTGCGGCTTTTCATGCCTGTCTCATCGTCTTCAAGCTCGAACCTATAGTATGAGGTTGCAGAATCCAGGATCACCAGACCGATATTCTCACTAGCTATTTTCTCCACCTCTCTTACGGCCGCATATTGTTCCTCAAAATTCAGGGGTTCATAGATAATTATGCTTCTGGCTATTTCTTTTGCATTTTCCCCTGCAATTTGTTTGAAACGGACAGGAGAAAGCCCTTCGGTATCTATGAAGATGACTCTCTGCCCTTGTTTTACGCATTCCACTGCAAGCTGAATGCAGATATTTGTTTTCCCGGTTCCTGCAGGTCCGAAGATTTGAGTCACAATCCCTTTCTCGAAGCCTCCTTCCAGAAGTTCGTCAAGGGGCTTGCAGCCGGAAGATAATAATTTCTCTATGAAATGACACCTCTTTTGTACTTGATCAATATAACTGGCCCATGATATAACGTTTTTTTGTGGTTTTCAACCGTTCCAGGAAAATTAAAGATTTTCTAAGAGGAATAGAAAAGATAAGGGGATATAAAAGAAATGCTCGGGTATAGGTCCTCAACCTTGCTAAGAATTAAAAGATTTCATAAGAGTAGTGAAAATGAAAAGGATATTTTAGTAATATTTTATAAAGTTTCGAGGAATAATTCCTTATACATGTTAGCCGTACCTGTACCCGGCAAATCATCTGCGGATATTCCTTAAAGCCGTCCGTGCGTGAAATGATTTAACCAAAGATGGCAGTTTTGCAAAAGCAGGAGTCCTTAAATTCATTACCAGATTTGGTAACAAAGAGAGAGTCTTTGTATACAAAAAAAGGGTGTTATTGTATCCAGACAAAAGGATTATTGTATTCAGAGCTGAGTTGAAAAACGATTATTAAGTGAAATAGCATTTAGAATATTTACCTCAAAATAAAGGTCATTTTCATTTAATAGAATGAAAAAAACAATATAAAGGGGGAACTTTTTAGAAGCCGTACCCCTTTCCGATATTGCTGACTGATATTTGAAAAGGCACATTTGTAGGGACTATAAGGGTTAGCTGAGGAATGGTAACCCATGTGGGGCTTTGTTTTATGCTGTAGTGCGCTCTGTACCTGCGCGCTCACCCCTAATACAATAGGAATAAATATAAAATGTATGAACGAGCGTAAGAACGAAGCAAGCCCTATGCAAGAAAAGGTAGCTAAAAATCAGATTAAGAATTAGAGTAAAATCAGAGGGACGTAAAGCATGGCAAAAATAATCATATACACAACGGAACGCTGTCCGAAATGCAACAAATTAAAAACTTTCCTGGAGGCACACTCAGTCGCTTTTGAGGTAGCCGACATGTCTACCCCCGAAGCTCTAACGGAACTGCGTTTCAACGGAGTCTTCACAGTGACAGCGCCTGTTTTACAGATCAATGATACATTCCTTACGCACGAGGAAATCTTCAGTGGGGGAGAAGTAAACCCTGAAAAAATCCAGGAAATCCTGTGATGAAGAAAATCCTGTGATAATAAAGGTCTGAAATTAAAAATAAATGAATATTTCTTCAAATTCATTATTAAACTCTATTATTAAGACAATCACTGAAAAATTAAGACAATCACTGAAGATGAGAAAATGACAAGCGAGATTCTCTTACCAGATTACCAGTTATCTGACAACCAATCAGCCCAAAAGACGCTTGAAGAATTGTCCGTCTCTCCTCTCCCCAAAAACGACCAGTTATCTGATAACCAGCCAGTGCAAAAAACCCTTGACGGGCTGTCTGTTTCCCCTCTTCCAAAGGTAAGGACGACAGATGGTTTCATTCTTAACTGGGATAGAAACATCATTGTAAACCAGCTTCTGAAAGAAACAAAATTAAGCGAAGTTTTCTATAATAAACCCTCAATCACAAAAGAAGAAGCTATTGAGATTGCGAAGGATGCAGAAAAGATCATTAAAAAGATGAATCTTAAGTTTCTCTCAGGTCCTCTTATCCGGGAAATAGTAAACAATATTCTGCTTGACAGAGGGCATGTTGAATGGAGAAACATAATGACCAGAGTCGGAGCCTCGGTCTACGACGCCTATGAAATCGATACTGGTTACGGCTTTGAAGCAAATGATAACGCAAACCAGCTGAATAACGCCGAGACCTCACATAAAAGAAAAGCCGACAAAATGTCCAAAGAGCAAAATCTCCTTCTGATGCCAAAAGAACTTGCCGACCTTCACCTTAATGGAGATTTTCATATCCATGATCTTGAATATATGGGTACAAGACCATTTTGCCAGGACTGGGATCTCCGTTACTTTTTTTACTATGGGCTCATGCCTGACGGAGTAGGAACTCAATCAAGCGTGGCAAAACCTGCAAAGAATGCTGAAGTAGCTTTCCTTCATGCTGTAAAAGCTATGGGTTCAGCTCAGACAAACTTTGCAGGCGGGCAGGGTTTTTACAATTTTCTGACTTTTATGGCTCCCTATCTTGAAGGCAAGTCTGAAACCGAGATAAAACAACTTATGCAGATGTTCGTCTATGAGATGATGCAGATGATGTGTGCAAGAGGCGGACAGACTGTCTTTTCATCTGTTCAGCTTTCTCCCGGGATTCCGAAGCTCTGGAGAAACATTCCTATTGTCGCTATGGGTAAAGTTTGGGACGGAAAGAAGGCTCCTCTCAGAACTTATGGAGAATTTGAAAAAGAAGTCCGTCTCGGGTTCAAGGCTCTTATGGATGTTATGCTTGAAGGAGATGCCTGGGGCAAGCCTTTCAGCTTCCCAAAACCCGAAATCTCCATTGAACCTGACTTTATGGAAGAAGACAAAGAATTCAATAGAGCTCACCCTGAGCTTCCGACTTATAAAGAGCTGTACAGGATGACCTTTGAGCTGGCTGCTAAATTCGGGACTCCTTACTTTGATAACCAGCTTCCTGAGTACAGAGGAGCAGGAGAAGGGATTTCGTGTTATCAATGTTGTGCGTATCAGTTTTCTGCAAATCCTACTGATGATAAAGAGTTCGATGATAAACTTCATTTCAAGGACGGAAAACACTTTTCAATGGGCTCGTGGATGGTCCTGTCTTTAAACTGCCCAAGGGTCGCATACAGAGCTGAACATAATGATGAAAAACTTTTCAATGAGCTAAAGACCCTGATGAATAAGGGAGTGGAAGTTTTCAAGATCAAACGTAGATGGATGAATAGTCTGATCAAGAAAAACAGAATTCCCTTTGCAGCCCAGTGTCCCAAAGATCCTGGTACAGAGGAAAAAGGGGCTATAGCTGTGGACTTCGAAAGCCTTGTCTATACTATCGGAGTAGTAGGAATCAATGAAATGGTCCAGTACCATACAGGCTATCAGATCCACGAGTCTCCTGCTGCTTATAAGCTTGCTATCAGAACTATGTTTGAAATGAAAATGCACGCTCAAAAGCTTTCAAATGAAAATGGTATGGAGATTGCTCTTGCAAGAACGCCTGCAGAAACGACAGCCCAGCGCTTTGCAGTCTCGGACCTCCTGCATAAAGAGTATGCCGACAAGGCCGAATTTACAATTAAAGGGAATTTGGAGGCCGCAAAGAGTGAGTTAAACCAGACGCATGACCTGCCAATCTACTATACTAACGGGACTCATGTTCCAGTTAATGCAGATATATCTCTGCCTGAAAGAATAAAGTATGAACATACTTTCTTCCCGATTGTGGACGGCGGAAATATCATGCATGTCTGGCTTGGAGAAGGACAGCCCGATCCTGACGGCCTTCAGGAGCTTGCCATGCATATAGCAAAGAACACCCAGACAGGTTACTTTGCCTTTACCAAGGATATGACCGTATGCACCGATGAAGGATACGTAGCCGATGGGCTGCTGGATAGATGCCCGAAGTGTAAGTCCGAAAATGTGCAGCACCTCTCAAGGATTACAGGATACCTTCAGTCGGTCGAAGGCTGGAACAAAGGCAAACGTCAGGAACTTCTGGACAGAAAGCGATACAGCACAAGGGAACTCAGGTAAGGGTCCCTTAACCCTTTTATTATACGTAAAGGCGTGAGAACGGTAGGCCATGAAAGTAAACTACGCAGGTACTGTCCCTCTTTCGACCGTGGACTGGAGAGGGAGGGCTGCAGTTACTATCTTTTTTAGGGGATGCCCCCTTCGCTGCCCCTACTGCCAGAACCATCCCTACCTCCAGGGACTTAACCTTGTAAAATTGGAATTCGTGCAAGAGCGGATTAAAGAATCAAAACCCTTTGTGAGTGCAGTTGTATTTTCAGGAGGGGAACCTTTGATGCAGAAAGCAATTGTGCCTCTCGCGGAGTTTGCAAGAGAAATGGGACTTTCAATTGGGGTTCATACAAACGGCTACTATCCTGAAACAGCAAGCGAAATGGTTAAACAAAAGTTGGTTGATAAATTTTTTATCGATATAAAAGCTCCTCCGGATGATCCCGAACTTTATGGTAAAATTACGGGCTTCGAAGAATATGAATCAGTGAAAAAAAAGCCTGAACAAGTTACTGCATCTATAATAGAAACGCTTGAAATTGCAGACTCCTGTGACTTGGAACTGGAGCTTCGGACGACATTAATTAGAGATTTTATAGGAAGCAAGGAAGAAATTACCAACATAGCTGCCTGGATCTCGAAACATATGAAGAACGAGGAACTTACCTATGTACTGCAACAGGGGATTCCGGAACATAGTTTGCAGGAAAATTTAAGAGAGCTGCGGGTTCTGGAAAGGGAAGAACTATATGAACTCGGTAAAATTGCAAAACGGTTTCTGAAAAATGTGAGGATAAGAACAAAAGAAAGCGGAGAAGAAATAATCTCTAGCTCTGTATGACCGAACCTGACAGAATCCAGAGTCTGGTTTGTCTAATCTTATCTGATGTTTATTGATATGAGATTGTATTGATATGAGATTGTATTGATATGAGATTGTTTTTTCTTCTTGTACTTTTCTTTTTTTGTCCGGAACGCGAATAAAGTGTAAAATGTTCTCTTTTAGAGTCCTACAGAAAACAATGCTTTAAGTTCAAATGAATTTGAAGTTTACAAAAGTCTTATACATTCCTAGAGATAAAATGAAAATGTGAAGCCTTTAAGAAATTTATTTAAGAAAATTTGTTAATTCAATGCTAGTGGAAAGAAGTAGAATTTTTAGAAAAATATATCATCCAATGCTGAAAATGATTCTGAGAAGACTGTTGTAATTTTTGTGTAACTTTACATGTTACACAAATTAAATAAAGGAGAGGAACTCAGTGTTTTTTGGCTCACATAATTCATTTATTTATAGAAAAGAACACAAAAATTAACATTTTCAAAAAAGACCATGAAAAACACAAAAGTATCTTCAGTTGGAGAGCGCGCTCTAATCTCCATTTTATCGGAGATTTTCAAAACATCTGATGGCAGGGAGAAAGAACAGGAAGGAATCCTTATAGGCGCAGGTTCGGATGACTGCGCCGTCATTGACCTGAAAGGTGAAGACTGCCTGGTTGTTACTACCGATATGCTGCACAGGACTACTGATTTCCCGGAAGAGATGACACCCTGGCAAATAGGCTGGATGTCAGCAGCCGTAAACTTCAGTGACATCGCAGCCATGGGTGCAGAGCCCACAGGACTTGTTATGGCAATTGGAATGCCAGTTGATACCGAAACTGCTTTTGTTGTATCCCTTGCAAAAGGTATGCAGGCATGTGCCGAATTCTGCGGAACTGCGATAATTGGAGGCGATCTTGATACACATGCAGAACTGACAATTACAGGAACGGCACTTGGCAGGGTAAAAAAAAGCCAGCTCCTTCTTCGGCGCGGAGCAAGACCAGGTGATCTTGTCTGTGTCACTGGATATACAGGGTCGGCCGGAGTAGCTCTGGAAGCCCTTCAGTCAAGAAAACCAGTAAGTGAAAACATTCTAAAAGCACTTTTTGAGCCTGTCCCGCGCACGAAAGAAGCAAGGATACTTGCAGAGTCAGGAGCAGTCACATCCATGATGGATACAAGTGACGGCCTTGCGATGTCCCTTTATGATCTTTCCAGGCAGAGTCATGTAGGCTTCAGGATCAGAGAACGTGCCCTTCCTATCCTCAAGGAGGTCCGTGAATTTGTTTTAAACCCGGATAAACTGAGGGAGTTTGCTCTTTACACAGGTGGAGACTTTGAACTTCTTATTACAGTTGACCCGCAAAAGATCAAAAAAGTACAAAATATATGTAACTTAGTCGTTATAGGAGAATGTACAAAGTATGAAGCAGGCATTGTACTCGAATCCCCGGAATGCAAGCTTATAACTATAGAGCAAAGAGGATACCAGCAGTTAAAAGCTAAAGCTGTTGATAGATCCACTGATTAAAGGTAAATTACCCCCGTGAAACAGAAGCCTGGATTAGAAAGATGAAAATAAAGAACTCTTGGTTTAAGCCCGAAAGTTTACAAAAATAGATCAAATGTCAGAATAAACTGACTAAACTCATAATAATTTATGCACAAGGTTCAGAAGGATAGAACATGAAAAAAACTAGTTTACAGATATTTACAGCAATTCTGGTGCTAGGTCTATTTTGCGGAACTGCAGCTGCAGCCCCGAGCATAATAGCAGCAGTGCCTGGAGATAATGCGACTGTCAATAAGATAGTCGGCGAGACTCAAGATTTTAGCATTCAAACAAACGAGTCAGCAACTATTGACTGGCAGGTTGACGGAAGCACTGTTTCCCAAACATCGTATGATAGTGCAACGAATACCTCTACCCTCAATCACACCGTTAATCAAGGTACATACAATGTTAAAGCGACTGTTCAGTCAACTGGAGATAGTAGAACCTGGAGTGTAACCGGAGGATCAAACGTACCGGTGATCACATTATCTACTCCTTCATCATCAACGGTTAACAATAACATAGGAGAATCAAGAAAGTTTACTGCAACTGTTAGCCCTACATCAAATGTGACATGGTATGTTGATGATGTCCAGGTTCAGAAAAATGAGTCTGTCACTGAGGCATCATATACCAACACTTCTGCAACACAGGGTACGCATACAATTAAAGTGAATGCAGAAAATGAAAATGGCAGTGCAGAATCAAAATCCTGGACATGGAAAATACCAACTACCGGAGGATTATCTGTTAATCTTGACCCCTCCGAAGGAACTGTTTCAGTCGATAAAGGAGTGTCTAAAACTTTCAAAGTCAATTCCAGCACGGATAACCAGAATGTTAATGTTGAGTGGCTTGTTGGTGACGAATCAAAGAAAAAGAATGAAGGTGTAACCTCTTCTTCATATGACTTTGAAGAAGACAGTGCAGGAAATTATACCCTCAAAGCAGTGATCAGTGATCCCAACGGCGCTTATGATTCATCGACAAAAACATGGACTGTGACCGTCGGATCCACAGACAATTCAACTGGGAACAGAATATGGGAAGAGGGAATGCCAGAAACTTACACATGGACTGCCCAGAGTTACTCAGGCTTCTATTATGACCTTGATTCCGGAGTATCCTCAGAAGAGATGACCATTAAGGATATAGATAGAAGCATAAAATCAGAAAACATTGAGTACTCCACAAAACCTACTAAAACTGATTTTGAATACAATGCATGGGGTTCGTACCAGATAATCGGCTTCATGGCAGAGAAATACTTCGCAGGGTATACTGAAAATTCCACGGTTATAGATGATGAAATTAGCCCTATTTCCGAAGGTATTCTTTCTAAGATTCTCATAGACACTGACGATAAAAAATCAGCAAATGCAGGAGATTCTCTTGTTCTCGAAGAAGGATATTCCCTGAATATCGTGGAAGTGGATATCAATGGAAAATCTGTCAGGGTCCAACTTGAAAAAGATGGCGATGTAGTAGACGAGGCATTCCTCCAATCAGGCGAGGACTATGTCTATAAAACTGATCTTGGAAAAGCAGAAGATGTGCCCATAATCATTGCTCATATCGGTTCGGTTTTTCAAGGAAATGAAAATTCTGCTGTATTCATACAGGGTCTCTTCCAAATTTCGGACCAGTACACCGAAGTCAGTAATGGAGATACCTTTGGGGAAATGAAAGTAACTTCCGTAAGTAGCAGTGAAATAAAGATGGAGAATGATGATAGCGTCGGACTTGATAAGGGAGATACTGTAGACCTTATGGGTAAAATACAGCTTCAGGTAGCTGATGATGACACACTGCGCTTTGCCCCAACTCTTGACACCTCGGAAGCCGGTGAATACGAGCTGCGTGGGACTGTCTATGACAAGGACATTAATGGTAATTCACTCATTAGCTGGACACCCCTTAACTTTGAAGGTTTCTATTACAACATAGACGAAGGAATCGGGACTGAAAACCTTACAGTGGAAGAGCTTAAAGACAGGAATATACCTTCAGATAAACTAGTCTACAAATCCACACCTCAGGCTGTTGATTTTGATCACAAAAAATGGGGCAATTTCACAGTTATTGGTTTCATGGCAGACAAGTACTTTGCCGGATACACTGATGACTCTGTTAATGGATCTGTTGATGATGTGAGCCTTCTTTCGAACAATATTCTCTGTAAAGTCCTTACCGACAACGACGACAAAAAGTCTATGGATTCGGGTTCTGCCCTTACCCTTGAAGATGGTTATTCTTTGAATATCGTGGAAGTAGATATCAATGGAGAATCTGTCAGGGTCCAGCTTGAAAAAGATGGCGATGTTGTAGATGAGGCATTCCTCCAATCGGGCGATGACTATGTCTATAAGACTGATCTTGGAAAAGCAGAAGATGTGCCCATAATCATTGCTCATATCGGTTCGGTTTTTCAAGGAAATGAAAATTCTGCCGTATTCATACAGGGTCTTTTCCAGCTCTCGGACCAGTACACCGAAATCAATAATGGAGATACTTTTGGAGAGATGGAGGTCACCAGTGTCTCTGAAAGTGGCATTACAATGAAAAACGATGATGATATCGGGCTTGACAAGGATGAGACTACTGAAATAATGGGCAATGTCAGTTTCAAGACTGCTGATGACAATACTCTCAGATTCTACCCCTTCGTGAGTGTTGAAACTGGAGGTAATGGAAATGACAACAACTCACTGAAAATAGATGTGCCTGATAAGATCTATGCCGGAGATACGTTTAATATCGAAGTAACTGCTGGCAATAAGTCTATAGCAGGCGCTAATGTTTCGGTTAACGACAGTAGTATAGGCGAAACCGATGATGATGGAGTCGTTGAATATACAGCCAAAGACGCCGGTACCTTCAAGATAACTGCAGAAAAGGACGACTATAAAACTGCAAACAAAAATATTAACGTCAGTGCTCCGAAAGAAGAAATGGTAATTACCGTTTCACCTGAGACAGTTTATGTTGGAGATACCCTGAACATTGAGATTGTCAAAGCGATCGGTGGTGACCCAATTGAGGGTGCAGACGTATCGATTGATGGAAACGCCATTGGTAAAACAGATTCCAGCGGAAAAATCACCTACAAGACAGATAAAAGTGGCAATTTTGAACTGGATGTAACAAAGGAAGGATTTGAGGACCAGGAAGTAAACGTAAAAGTAAAAGACCTTGAAGCTACCTTCAAATACTCAAACCTGGTAATCAATCCTTTAGAGGTAAGTGCAGGAAAGAACGCAACAATCTCAGTTAACCTAGGAAACACAGGCAATGCTGCAGGAAACGAAAGTGTAAAGTTGCTTATTAACGGAAACGTAAGCGACTCAAAAGATGTTTCCCTGGGCATTGGGAACAATACTACTGTAACCTTTGAGCACGTAGAAGAAGTACCAGGAAATTACACGGTAGAAATTGGAGGAGAAACCGCAACCTACAATGTAAAAGAAAAGTCTTCCTTACTGTTCTACGCTCTTGGACTCATTGTCCTGTTAATAATTGGCGGAGCTGCTTATTATTTTACAAAGGGTGGAGGAAATATGGAAAAACTATCTGAGCAGATAAAGGAGCTTACTAACTCGATAAAATCCAAAAAATAAAGCGGTAGGAAAATAAAAAACTCAGAGATAAAAAACTCAGAGATAAAAAATTCAGAAATAAAAGAATAAGACGTAGAATTCCCGCGTTAACCCCAAAACGCGGATTTTTTCTATTTTTAAAAACTATTCAAACTTGGTTTAAGTTCAGCAGTCTTTCAGAGTTTTGCTGACAGATATTCTGTGTTTTTAACTTTAAGAAATTTTTTGTTCCACACGAAGCAGCATTTATTTCTAGCGCTAGATGTAGTTTTACTCCATCTTTTTGAGCGCAAGCTCAATGGCATCTATAAGGCTGTTCTTCGGGATAATGGTTGTTACTGGAATATTGAGGATTTTTTCCACTGTAGGGCTCACTATAGGAGCGCAAACAAGGGCTTTTGCTCCATCCCTTTCAGCGTTAACGGCTGCTATTATGGCTTCTTCCATTGAGGTTGCCGAGTATTCCCTGATTGTGACCAGCCTACCAGCTATCTTTTTCTTTGTTTCTACGATGTTATCAAGCACTGAGCGAGTTGCAATCACAGCTATAAAATCTCCACTGTCTGTTTCTTTAATATCACGGATGGTTTTCACGATCTGACGGAGAGTTTTAATATTGGGATCCCGGTTCCCTGACAGGATTTTGTAAAGGGTACTCGGAGGGATATTTGCTTTTTTGGCGAAATCCACTGCAGTAAGATTAAGATCCTCTTTTATTACAGTGGAAAGCGTTTTTTGAAAAACCTCATCGGACTCGAATGCGGATTTGATAACTTTGTCTGCAACATTCATAAAATTCGACCTTTTAAATTCCGTAAAGAATTTTTACAACGGAAAATAATCTACATTTCACAGGAAATTAGTCCTTAATGAGAAAATATATCCAGATATATTAATACATTTGGGATATAATCAAGGCTTCTTTGAGAGATTATATATAGGGAGTGTAAAAATATTAATACACCGTTAGGTATTTATTTTTTATTTTTACCAGGATTTTTATCTGAAGAAAAGATATATTAATACATTTGGGATATAATCAAGGCTTCTTTGAGAGATTATATATAGGGAGTGTAAAAATATTAATACACCGTTAGGTATTTATTTTTTATTTTTACCAGGATTTTTATCTGAAGAAAAATAAACTTTATTGTAAAAGAGTTTATGGATAGTTTATGGAAAGCTGACAAAAAACTAGAAATTTGTTGATTTTTCAATAGGAGGGCACGCTTCCAAAAAATGACATTTTAAGATGCCATTTTAAGTTATGAAAGTTACCATTATATGGATCAATATCAGTATATGGACTATTGTTAATATAGGAATAATTGTCAGTAATATAAGTAATTATCAGTACATGAATAGTTATCAATAAGATTATTACCAGTTCTAAGAGTATCGAGGTGAAACTTTGAAGAAATTAAGCATAATTGTACTTGTTTTACTGCTAGTCGCATCAATTTTCGTATCTGGATGCGCATCTAATGATAAGAGCAATGTCACCGAACTGAAATTTGGCTATCAACCAAGCACCCATCAGATCGCATATATGACAGCAGCTGAAAAAGGATGGTGGAAACAAGATCTTGCATCCTATGGAGTTAAAGATATTACAGAGAAATCTTTCCCTACAGGAGATCCTGAAATGGTAGCTCTGAAGACTGGAGATATAGATGTAGCCTATGTTGGAGCAGCTCCTGTTATTACAGCCATCAGTCAAGGCGTTGATGCAAAGATTGTTGCACCTGTGCAGATAAACGGCTCAAGTCTTGTACTCAGGTCTGAATACAAATATGAAAGTCCTAAAGACCTAAAGGGACGTACCATTGCTACCTACCCACCAGGAACAATTCAGGATACAGTACTCAGAGAATGGCTCAAGAAAAATGGGCTTGACCCTGATAAAGATGTGTCAATTCGTCCAATGACTGCTGGAGATGCCATTACCGCTATCTCAGCCAATACCTCAGGCAAACCGGCTGTTGACGCTGCCTTCCTACCTGAACCATCCCCTACAGTTATCGAAAAACAGGGTGTTGGACGTACTGTTGTGAAATCCGGACAGATGGATCCAAACCATGCCTGCTGTGTACTCGTAGTTAGTGGGAAACTCATAAAGGAGCATCCAGATATTGTGGAACAAATTGTAAAGACGCATATTAACGCAACAGAGTATAATAATGCGCATATGGATGAAGCCGCCCAGATTTTCTCGAATAAGACTTCAGTTGATCTTGAAACTGTAAAGACATCCTTAAAAGAATGGGATGGAGCCTGGATTACAGATCCATCACTCGTTGAAGACTCAACTGTTAATTATTCAAAAACTCAGTATGATCTTGGATACATCTCAAAAACTCTGACAAAGGATGATATCTTTGACACTAGCTTCTATGATAAAGCTGTCAGTGGAAAATAAGAAAGGATAAACAAAAATATAAATTAAAAAGGTGTTTAACTGCCTCGATTTCAAAAAGGCAATTTGAACCCTTATTTTTTATGGAAATGAAACTGCCGGAAGGATAAAAAAGTAAAAATTCTTTTATTAGAGACATGAAAATGAATTTCATAAAAACAATAGAAGAAAAAGGTATTGAGGTACTCTCTCTCATAACCGCAGTCACGATATGGCAGATTGTGGCAGATAAGGTCGTGCATGACACGTTTCTTCTGCCAAGTTTTTATGATGTAATGAGAGCTTTCTTTACCATAGTGAAAAGTGGACTAATTTTTACGGATATATTGACAAGTTTACTTCACTTTTCAATTGGCATTGTTGCTGCGTTTATAATTGGAATTCCTCTTGGAATATCTATGGGATGGTTCAAAAAAGCAAATCGGGCAATTGATCCTATAATTGAGATATTGCGTCCTATTCCTCCTCTTGCCTGGATACCATTTGCAATCGTGTGGTTTGGGCTTACACATCAGGCTGCAGGTTTTGTCATATTTATAGGAATGATCTTTCCTATTATTATCAATACGTATACAGGTTTCAAAAGTGTGCCGAAAGTTTACGTCGAAGCGGCAAAGGTTCTTGGTTGTACCCGAAATATAGATCTCATACGTTTTATTGCGATCCCCTCAGCTATGCCTTCAATTGTTTCAGGAATAAGAGTTGCCATGGGTGTAGGCTGGATGTGTCTTGTTGCTGCAGAGATGTTCGGAGTCAGCGATAGGGGACTTGGATACCAGATCTGGCACTATTATTACCTGCACAGAATGGATGTTGTACTCGTTTATATGCTCATATTGGGGTTCATGGGTCTATTAATTGACCGTTTCTTCAGGTATTATGTAGACGCAAAACTACTGAGATGGACATCAGGAACTGTGGTATAAGATGGGCAGAGTAAATGTAAAAAATGTTTCACGTATCTTTACTAAAAAAGAAGATAATGGTAGTATGGAAGCTCTACACCAAGTGAGCTTTGATGTTGAAGATGGGGAGTTTATCTGCCTTCTGGGGCCCTCTGGCTGCGGAAAAACCACTCTGCTCCGTATAATTGCAGGGCTTGAAACCCAGACTTCAGGAGAAATTACACTCAATGGAGTTCCTATAACGGGCCCGGACCCTAAAAGAGGAATGGTATTTCAGCAATATTCATTATTTCCCTGGCGAACAGTTATCGATAATATTACTTTTGGGCTTGAAATGCAGGGAATTAGTAAAGCTGAAGCCAGGAAGCAGGTGGAGAAATATATAGACCTTGTTGGCCTGGAGCAGTTCAAAAGCAGTTACCCATATGAGCTTTCCGGAGGTATGCAACAGCGTGCAGCCATTGCACGAGCCCTTGCCAATGAACCCGAAGTCCTTCTTATGGACGAGCCTTTTGGAGCCCTGGATGCCCAAACTAGAAATATCCTCCAGGATGAACTCCTGAAGATATGGGAACAAAAACATGTAACCTTCATTTTCGTAACTCATAGTGTGGATGAAGCAGTTGTCCTCTCGGATAAGATAGTGGTCATGACCACAAGACCGGGAAGAATAAAAGAGATTGTAAAAGTAGACCTTCCTCGCCCACGCTCCAGGACAAGTCACGAGGTTAACCTTTTGAGGGATCGTATCTTGAAACTTCTGGAAGAAGAAAGGTTCCACAGGTAAAATACTAAGGTAAAGTACTATTTTGAAAAAACTAAGTAAATCTACAGTGCTAAAGGCAGAGAATAAGAAAGAGAAAAAAGAGGTGAAAAGAGAATAAGAAAGAGAAAAAAGAGGTGAAAAGAGAATAAGAAAGAGAAAAAAGAGGTGAAAAGAGAATAAGAAAGAGAATAAAAGTTAAATACTTGTTGGAAAAACCCGATTATTCTTCAGCCCGAATAATCACTTTCGTTAACGGCTCTACTTTCCTGACAAGAGCTTTTCCAACAATTTCAAGCGTACCATCTGCTTTTACGGAGTCAATAACGCACCCCGGCCTGACGCGGATATCCCCATGGCAGGCTGCGGCGCTTATTTTGGCTTTATCGAGAAGGACAAGCTCAGAAATTGTTTCTATGTTACCCAGAATTTTTGCCTTTGAACAGACAAGAGCACTTCTGGCTTTTACATTGCCTCTAACAACCGAACCTTTTCCGAGTTCAAGCCTGCCAGTTACTGTGAGGTTCTTCCAAAACTTCACTTCTTGCCCGACAATTACATTGCCATCCAGAGTAAGATCCTCATCAAGAAAAGCTTGTTTTTCAATAACGTAAGTATTGGACCTGGGGTGGTACTTGATAAAACTAATCATTGGAAATCACTCCGGGCTACTCTCCCGGTTATAGATATAAAGCAAACACTTATTCTGCAAGGCATTTACAAAAATTTGTTAATTGAATTTCCAAAGTATGATTGAATATCTATTATTTAACAGCATCGAATGTTCACTATCAGACGCCATGAACAAGTAACTAAAGCATAAACTACATGCTAAAAAATAAGCGAAAAATAAATCCTATCAAAGTAAACTGAGAAACATAACCACATCAAAAATAAGCTGAAAAGGAAATAACAGGATAAAAGTACCGATAAAAGTAAAATGCGAATCATAAGAAAAATAATTCCGGTAATAAAGTATCCGGAGAGTAATTAATGTATGTGAATGGAAAAGAGACTGAAGAATTAGATATAGATATCATTTTTCAGTCTCGGTTTTTCTCGTTTGAAATGATCCTGCTTATTCAACGAGGCTGGCGAAACCGTATTTGGGAAGAACCCTTTCGATTTTAATCCGGACGTTATCGTCAACTTTGGTGCCTGGGACAAAGATAACAAAACCTTCAATACGAGCAATGCCATCTCCCTGACGAGCGATGTCCTGGATAGTTACATCGTAAACTTCGCCTTCTTCAACAGGAACAGAGCTACTTTCGTCTCTGAACATGAAAACCATTCCTAATGACTTAAATTGAAGTTGATATGATTTATTTCCTGTATTTACTCGACAACGCTTGCAAATGCAAACTTGGGAAGAACTCTTTCGACTTTAATCCGGACTTCGTCTCCAACTTTGGTGCCCGGGACAAAGATAACAAAACCTTCAATACGTGCGATGCCGTCTCCCTGACGAGCAATGTCCTGAATTGTTACATCGTAAACTTCGCCCTCTTCGACAGGGACTGAGCGACTTTCTTCTCTGAACATGAAAACCATTCCTTTAACTTACTGAATTTAACGTGATAACTTTATTTTCCTGCATTTACTCGACAACGCTTGCAAATGCAAACTTGGGAAGTACTCTCTCGACTTTAATCCGAACTTCGTCACCAACTTTGGTGCCCGGGACAAAGACTACAAAACCCTCAATGCGAGCGATGCCGTCTCCCTGGCGAGCAATATCCTGAATTGTTACATCGTAGACTTCGCCCTCTTCGACAGGGACTGAGCGACTTTCTTCTCTAAACATTAAAACCATTCCTTTAATTTACTTTCAACGTGATTCTTTATTTCCCACATTTACTCGACAATGCTTGCAAATGCAAATTTGGGAAGTACTCTTTCGATCTTAATCTGGACTTCATCGCCAACACTCGTATTCGGGACAAAAACCACAAAACCTTCGATACGGGCAATGCCGTCTCCCTGGCGAGCAATATCCTGAATAGTGACATCGTAGGTTTCGCCCTCTTCAATGGGCACAGGAGCACGTTCATCTTTAAACATTACATTCATTCCTTTAACTTCTATTAATTAGCTTAAGAAAGCTCTATCGACAGAAAAGAGTAAAAGCAGTACTTAACAAACCAAACTTGAAAACCCAAATTCAGGAAGTACACATTCTACTTAATCTATTTTCTACTTAATCTATTTGATTAACTGATCCCCAACAGAGCTTCGGATAAGTCAATTAATTGGTCATACTCATATTCGCTTGTATATAACGTTTTGCTTTCTTGTCTGTGAAAAAAGAAAAATAATGAAGTTTGAAAAACGTTCAATCCCTAGTTATAAGACTTCCGATTTCTAATTTCAAAGATACGCAAATAAGGACAATTCATTAAAAAAATAAAATTACTCTGAATAAAAAAATATTTCTCTATTAAATGTAAAGATTTCTGAGGAAGAGTTTTTTCAAAGAAAGCCCGAGTAAACTTTATAAGTTAGGGTTCAATTTCGAAAAGATTAGAAGGATAATGGATTATACCGAAACCTATAAATAATTAAAACTCCATTGTGAGAATCGTTCGCTCAATAAGAATAACAATGTGTGGGCCCGTAGCTTAGTCAGGCAGAGCGATGGACTCTTAATCCATAGGCCGGGGGTTCAAATCCCTTCGGGCCCGCTATCGTAATTCACTTTTGATAATTTTTTTCACTGATTTTGAGTATTATTTTACTTATTTTAGAAATTCTTTTATTGATTTTGGTATTATTTAACTAATTTTAGGCATACTCTTAGTAATTTGGTTATAAGTTAATCCTAAAACTCAAAATTGCTTCTCTAAGTACAAGATCCGCAATAACCAATAAATCTTCTAACCACAAAAATAATTTTAAAATTTTACTAATTTGAAAGTAAAATTAGTTTTGGGATAAGTTCCTTATTAAAATATCAGTTATATATTTAAAACGATTAATTGCTAAAAATCAGTAGTTGAAAACTGCTAAATAAACCTTAAATATATAAAATATCTCATAGGTGCAGCTCTAATGCCAAAAGTAAGCGTTGAAATTCCTCAAGAACTTCTGGATGACCTCAACAAGCATGTAGGAGATAATAAAAAATTTGTCAGTCAATCTGATGCTATCCGAACCGCCATTCGAAAAATGCTAGATATGATGGACGAGATCGATAGAAGGCATGGAAGACTCGAAAAGTAATTAAAAATTTGAAAACGGAAGTTGATTGTGAAAACCAATTAAAAAATCAATCATAAAACCAATTAAAAAATCAATCATAAAACCAATTAAAAAATCAATCATAAAATCAATCATAAAATCAATTAAAAAGCAAGCGGAAAAGTAATCAGAAAAGTGATCAAAAACTAATTAAATCAAATTAAAAGAATAAAAATAAAAGAAAAAGTAAAAACATTATAAAAGTACCCCTTTATTTCCACTGTGCTTTGATATCTGTCGACTATTTTTTAAGAAATCCAGGTTTATTGGATAGCTTCTACTGGAAGGAAAAACGGAGCCTGATCTCTCAGGCTATGGCCTTTTAGGACATGAATTTTTAAAACAAATTTCATATAGAAGCTAATAAAAAGATAAGGATCAGAGAGATTCCCTGAAATCTTTTATACCCTGAGCTACATTGGAAAGCAAGATGAAAGCTATTTTCTGGTTAGGCCAGGAGCCTAGCCCGCAATCAGGACCTACATACTTTATCAGGTTGCCAAAACGCCTGTAGTACACCTTCAGCCTTTTAGTTATAGTAGCTGGGGTCTCAAGCCCGCTAACAATTTCTGGAAGATATTGTTGATCTTTCCAGACGTTAGTACAGTATTTTTCACTAATGATTCCTGCCAGTGTGTAGATGTCAGTTCTTGCAATCCCAAGCCTCAGGAAAGAGTCCGTATCCTCCAGAGTTTTCTTGTCTATCAATTCCAGATAAGAGGGCGTGCCTGCAGATTCTACTCCTATGACGTTTATTGTGGGGACTTGACAGGCAAGGTTATAGTAGAGAGGAGAATGAAGGTGAATCTGTACATCGGCTCCCCACTTGCTGGCAGCTTTTGAAGCGCTGGTAAGAGCAGAAATAATATCGTTCTCATCAAAAGCAAGCTCAGGGTTCAGCCCTATACTTGGTTCATCAATAGAAACTGTTTCAATCTTGAAATTTTTTGCAGATCTCATGGAATTTCTTACAAAATTATTCACGCTTTTTGCAAAAAGAGAATAGATATCCGTATACCGTGTACCTCCGAATTCCTTCAGATAAAGTTCAGTTGGACCTGTAACACATACCCGAACCTTGAGTGTCTCTCCAACTCTTTCCTTATAGGCTTTTGCAACCTTCTCTATAGCCTCAAGCTCCTCAATCCTGGAGCACTCAAGTTTTACCTCAAATGGGCTGTCACAGCAATTAGAGTCTCGAATAACCCTCAGGAACTGCTCATTCATATCCTGATACTGAGGATAGGTAGGAATATCAACACCTGCATCTACTTTTTGCTGAAAGGCGTCATTGATTACCGTAAAGAGTTTCTCATCTTCGGTTCTCGTTTTAAAGGCATTTTGGACCCATTCCTTACTGATTCCTTCAGGAAGGGGATAACTCCCAATATCGTCAAAGATGATTTCTTCCATATCCTCTTAGTAGACCTGTAAGGATTTAGCGTTATTGGAAAGACAGAATAAATATAAAAAAAGAGACCTTTTGGGAAAATTTAAATTTCGTCCGGCTATTCGATCATTTGAAAATTAAAAGGGTTTACTCTTCTTGTTTTTCCCTCTCTGCATTAAATTTGTTAATGCCTTTAGCGGTATTCTCAAGAAGTTTGAAGGCAAGTTCCTGATCCGGCCAGAAAGCCAGCCCACAGTCCGGACTTGCATACTTTATCCGGTCCCCAAGGACAGAATAAGCCGTTTCAAGCCTCTTTTTAACTACATCGGGAGTTTCCAGGTCAGTAACGATTTTTTGCATGTACTCCTTTTCCTTCCAGACATTGACCCCATAATTTTCGTTGATAATACCTACAAGACTGGAAATATCGGTTCTCGAAACTCCGAGCCTGACATAAGTATTTGAATCTTCAAGCACTTTTTTATCCAGAAGGTTAAGGTAAGAAGGAGTTGCCGCATACTCAAAACCGATGACATTAATTGGGGTCTCGCAGACAAGTTTGTATTTTAACGGTGAATGCAGATGAATTTCCACATCAGCTCCCTGTTTACGGGCGTAGGTAGAAGCGACTGTGAGAGCAGAGATTATATTGGCGTCAGAAAACTGGATTCTGTCATTTATCCCGAGGCTTGGCTCATCCAGAGCTATGACCTTTATTTTGAAATTTTTCGCAGCTACAAATGCCTGTTTTATAAAATCTTCAATATCCAGTGCAAGGATATGATAAGCGTCCACATAACCCGTTGCCCCGAAGGCCTGGAGGTAGAGGTCTGTCGGACCTGCAATACAAACCCTGACTTCAAGCGTTTTTCCTGTCTCTTCCCTGTACTGTTTTGCAACCTCGTCAATTATCTCCAGCTCAAGGATCTTTGCATTTTCCTCTTTCAGTACATAAGGCTCATAACAGTTCTTTTCATCTTTAATAATGTTCAGAAATTGTCCTATCATATCCCTGAATTGAGGATAAGTGGGCACATGCACTCCCACATCAATTTTCCTCCGAAAAGCCTCCCTTACCATAGAAAAAAGCTTCTCGTCTTCATCCCGGTTTTCAGCAGCAGTTTCTACCCATTTCCTTGTAATACCTTCAGGCATGGGAAGGCTGCCTCCATCAATAAAAGTAATGTCTTGCATGCCTGTTATGTAAGACAGTATCAAGTATTATAAGTATTGGAATTGTTTTGAGTTAAAAAGTTTAAAATAAAGAATTCAAAGTAAAAGAAAAGCAAATTTTATTTCTTACAAAAAGGCATCTTATAATTAATTTATTCAATTATGGGTGATATTTATTCAGTTATAGGTAATTATAATTAAGAGAGCAAACTACAGAGCTAATACGATTATTATCTATCCTTCACTCATCCTTTAACCATCTATCCCTTAACCATCTATCCCTTAACCATAATCCCTTAACCCATCCATCAACCGAGCCTGACAGGACTTGCAGGGACTTCGTCTTTTTCGACCACGACTGCCGTGCCATATGCGAGCAGTTCTGTCATCGCCTGACCGATCTCGGAAGAATCGAACTGAACACTTACTACTGCATTGGCTCCAAGAGCCTTTGCATGTTCCTTTAATCGGTCAAGTGCCTGCTCTCTGGACTCGTTTAAGAGTTGCGTGTACTCGTGAATTTCCCCACCGACAATTGATCGGAGTCCGGCAGCTATGTTTCCACCAAGCCCACG
>Ga0074193_1001324_pt1 | contig 31103 bp, 27 predicted proteins | sample EPASupsiteHSE605_FD_64523 | JGI IMG/M metagenome (GOLD analysis project Ga0074193, IMG submission 64523) | Bioremediated contaminated groundwater from EPA Superfund site, New Mexico - Sample HSE6-05 | ecosystem: Environmental > Aquatic > Deep subsurface > Groundwater > Contaminated ... | reverse complement strand
GAGCTTTATTATCAAAAAAGGCTTAGATATTGAATTTAAGGAATTTTACAATAATAATAACCAAACCAGCTTAAGAAAACAGGCTGAGTCGTCACAGAGTTTAATTAATATGATTAGTTATTTATTGCAAAAAGGTGAATCGTTAGAACCTCAACTAATCACAACCTCATTAAGCGCAAAAGCCTTTTTGGATGGGTATAATAATAAGAATTAAGATTTACATACCTTAATTGTTTTTTCCTATGGAGAAACCATCAGCAAACTGATAAAGCCCTTTATGATGAGGTGGTTTTATAAAAAATTCTAACAGATGATTTAATTAATATTATGAGATTTATCTAATTTTTTATTTAGTGCATCAAAAATTTTGCTTTTTTCTTGATCATTTATAGTAATAAGCCTTTGACATATCTTTATCTTTATATCATCTTGAAAATCTTCGGTAAATATAAATTCTTCTAATAATTTATGAAAATAATCATCTATAGTTGATATAATTTTTAAAGATTCTAAACCTGAATTAAAATTTTTATCTAAAATTTCAGATCTTTCATCATATTTTTTTAATTTTTCTTCTAGTTCATCGGCAGTTTTAGTATTCATAATTTTTATAAACCATTCTAATTATTTGTCGACAAATATAATACTTTGGCATTCTATTATTAATAGGACTGAAAAGTAAATAAATTAAAAAGACTAAATTATTGTCAGCTATTTGAAATCCATCTATAAAACTTTTATAGACACTAAAAAAGATACCTCTTACTTAAAGATATCTTTCAAAATTGTTGTAGTTTTTTGTAATGTTTTATTTCCCGTTACGACATTTCTACGACAATTTTACTTTTTTGAAAAATTGTAAATCCTAAAACCGTTGCCACTCAACCGAAAAAACAGACAAAATAAAATACCCCCAAGGGAATTCGAATCCCTGCCGCATCCGTGAAAGGGATGTGTCCTAGGCCACTAGACGATGGGGGCATGTTTATTTTGTTAAGCTAAATAAGCTTAACAAAAGTGTAGCACACTTGTCAACTATGAAAAGATGTTTTTTTCTGAATATTTTTTAAAACTCTTGGTTAATATCGTTACTTTCTGGTTATACTATTCACAAAAAAGTCTAGATTCTAAATGAAAAACAGAAAATGGTATACGGAGCATAGAATGGTATATTTTAAGATATTTCCTTCTCGGAAAAAATCTCCAATTTTTAAATCCGTCCTATTTATAGAATAATAGGATACTAAGTAACTCGAATTTCCAGTGTATTGATTTGTAGACAATATGATATAAGATCTTCAGGCCTAAAATCTGGGAGAATTTATTATAGCTAGAAAACTAGTAGAATCAAATTCAAAAAGGGAGAGAAAAAAGAATTAATAAGGATTATTCTCAGTCCAAAATCCAAACAGAGAATGGTATGAAGAGCAAGAGTTGTATTATGTGCAGGAGAAGGAAAGGATTTAAAAGAAATCAGTAAAGAGACAGGATTAAGCCATCAAAATGCTGGTAAATGGAGAAAAAAGATTTATTGAGCAAGGACTTGATGGTTTAATAGATGCGAAAGGACGAGGAAGAAAACTACAAATATCACCTGAAAAACAGACAAAAGTGATATTTGTAGTTTGCAGTAAACCAAACAATAGAACAACTTGTTTACTTGCTGCATTGCACATACATGAAGGAAATATTGATGGAAAATGTGTAGAAAAGAACAATTATGAAAATTTTTTGGAGTTTTTACAGGGATTATACTTGAATTATAGAAATAAACAACTCTGTATAAGGACCGCGGAAAAAATTCTTCGGGGACGCGAAGGCGGCGGCTAAGAATTTTTGTAGGCTGCTTCTTGTCTATCAAGATTTCACAAGTAATAAAAAATGCGTAAGTATTTTTATTACGTCCTTATTGTTCGTTTAAGGAATTACAAGGGGCATGGAGTAGGCTACTGCATGCATGAAGAATCGTTTTTAACTACAGGACAGCACTCGGTCCTGATGATTCCTACATTTATGGATGGACTGTAGTAACGGCTGACGGCAAATGCCCTCAGCCCATTTTAAACATAATGTCCTTGTATCATGCGACTGACCTGTTATATTAATGCTTGTAAATTAAATTTATATTTTGTAAGTTTAAGAAATATTAAGAAGCTTAAACCCTGTTTTTAAGCCTTTTTTATTAATTTCTGATAAAATAATTATAAATGGGGAGCAATTAATAATGTCGTTATTTTTTAAATACAACATATTAAATGTTTTATTAGAGTATTAGGAGTATGAAAGCAAGATGAATGTCGGAAATCAAATTCATGTAAAACCAACCTTCGTGGGTGGTCAAAGAGCCACTTCTGCTATTGGGGATCTCGTTACAGGAAGAACCATACCAGAAATAAGAGGCTTTCAAGATAACCTTTATGCCAGCATCGAAAACTTAAAAGGCAAAGGTTCTTTCCATGACGTAGCGGAACATTTTACATTAAATATGCTGGTTTAACTTATTATAGTAATAAAAAATACATGTAATGGATCTAGAATTTTTGAAATAATAGTAAGATTGATTAGTAGCTATACAAAAGGTAAAAATGAGTCACTGACATTGCAAAGCAGCTATTATGTGTAAAAAGAAATTTTAAATATTTTTTTTGATTCAGATAGAAAATAAATTTCTACTTTTGTTTAGAATGACAAGTTTTCATAATAAAAACTTGTCATTCTAGTTTTTTTTTCAAAGTGTATCTTAATTTGTTGAAAATCAAGGATTAATTAGGAATAGATATTGTCTATTTTTCAAGAATATCAATAGATACAAGGTATAAAATCTTAAAAATGATCTCATCTGTTCTGAAGGAAGTTTTGCTTTGGTAATTTGGAATCTTAAAAAAATTTTTTGATATTTTGAGCTGTGCAGTAGTCTCTATGCCACTTTCAAAATATAAAGTAAAGTCGGAACATGGTTTGCGTAACTCGTTCCAATGTGGAGTTCTGTAATTTAAACTTGTTCAAGTTTAACAGTTAATTTTAGTTACCTGACTAATCCCAACTGACCGGTTGTATTTTTTTAATTACCCACTTAAATATCTGACCGGGTAATATGTTGAATCGGGAAAAAATGGTTATATATAAATGTGCATATTCCACTCTCACTCATAAACTGTTTTCATTACAGATCGGCTTAATTATTTGTCGGTCTTTTTTTTTATGCAGTTTTAGCTGAGGTATACGGGGATCTACCCATAATAAGAAAAAATCACTTGATTTTTTATGTGTAATAGCTGATTTGTAATATCAGTGACTTATTTTTACCTTTTATGTAGCTATTATACGAACGAGCTTTTAAAAAAGTAAAACTGACCGTTTCTCTTTTTTAACGCTCCCGCTCCGCACATGAATGAGTTACGCGAGCCAAATCGAAAGCTCATCGCTTCCGCTGTGGCTCGCTGCACTCCCGATTCGCACATACCAATTTCAGACTTTTTGCTATTTTACTTCATTAATTGCAACTTGGTATTAATCAATCTCATCGAAATTTCAATAAAATTCTTTAAATATTATTTATATTATGATAATATTTATAGACCGGTTTTACAGAAAATAAATCTTGGGGGATATATGGAACAGAGCTTCAAAAAAGCATTTGAGCATTTTGAAAAAGAAGAATACAATTCTGCTATTGATGAATTTAATAGTCTTATTGAAAATGACCCTGAAAATCCTTATTTATATAATAACCTTGGAACTGTATATTATAGAGCCGGCAAGTATGACGAAGCCATAAAAAATTTTGAAAAAGCTTTAGAAATTGATCCGAATATTCAAGGTATATATCAAAACATTGCAGAATTAAGACTGGCTCAACATGATGTCGGTGGGGCATTAATTGAACTGGAACGCTCAATAATAATAAATCCTGATAATCCAATTCCAAGATATCATTATGCAAAAGTACTTTTTGACGATGCCAGATACGATCAGGCAATTAATGAGTTGGAGAAAGTACTTGACCTGGATCCCAATAATACAGACGCAAAATACGATCTGGGACAGGCATATTTCCAGATTGCCAATTATGATAATGCAATTGCCGAATTTAGAAAAGTAATAGAAGGAATGCCTGACAATGCTGACCTGCATTATCATTTGGCTGTTGCATATCAGGCAGACGATCAAATTAACAGCGCAATTAAAGAATTTAAAAGAGTTATAGAACTTAATAAATCCTATTTTCTAGCTTATAAACAACTGGGAGTACTTTATTCAATCGAGAAAGATTACGAAAAAGCAATTGAAAACTTTGAAAAATATCTTGGCTTTGTATCCGACCAAAACGAAAAAGAGCAGATTGAAAGTGTTATTAAGAGGATAAAAGTAACATCTGCTTAAGCTGTATATTTTATAAATCTGGTCAAATTACTTTGACAAAGCATCTTTTAATGCCATTTCAAGGGTATCTATTTTAGCTTCAAGATTTTTTACTTTGTCAGCAGATTCTTCATTTTCAACTGATGCCCTTTCTGCATTTCGCATGTGTCTTTTAACTCTTTCATTAAGTTCCATAATAGTACTTAATGACATAAGAAATACAGAAAAGCCGGAATAAAGTGCTGTTGCTACAATTATTATTCCAAAATTAATATTAAAGAATGTTTTATGTGGAAAATATATGAAATCAACATACTGAGCTCTGTTTAGATAAGCAAAATAACCTATGCTTATAAACAGTATTATTCCGAGTGTTAACCATAGTTTTCTCATGTTTTGTCCTTCTTTCTCAATATTCTAATTAGTTTTTTCAATTCTTCATCAGGTTCAATTTCTATAGTCATTATCTCATTGTTTGCCGGATTGGTAAATGTAAGCCTGTATGCCTGTAAAGCCTGACCATGTAGGTTGATTTTAATATTATCACCGCCGTATAATGGGTCTCCTGCTACCGGATGATTAATAGATGAAAAATGCACCCTGATCTGATGAGTTCTTCCAGTTTCAAGAGTTGCTTCTACAAGTGTAAATTTATCAAATCTTTCCAACACTTTCCAGTGAGTTACAGCAGGTTTGCCACCTTCAACGATTCCCATTTTATGTCTCTGGGTTGGATGCCTGTCTATCGGCTTATTAATTGTACCTGTATCTTCATTTATATTCCCATGCACTACCGCCAAATACTGTCTTCTTGCTGTTTTATTTCTTATCTGGTCTGATAAAAACTGATGAGCAAAATCATTTTTGGCAATCATTAATAATCCCGATGTATCCCTGTCAAGCCTGTGAACTATACCCGGACGCATTATTCCGTTTATGCCTGATAGATCACCATGACAATGATACAAAAGAGCGTTAACCAGAGTATGCTCTCTCTCTATTGATGTTGGATGAGTTAGCATGCCGGTAGGCTTGTTAACTACCAGCATATTTTCATCTTCATATCTGATATCAAGCGGAATATTTTCTGCCTCAAGTTCAAGCGGTTTAGCATCAGGAACATTCACAACTATTTCATCACCAGTTTTTACTTTACAGGAACTTTTAGAGCCCCTGCCATTTACTGTAATACTGCCTGATTCCTGTATTAACTGCTGAATTCTGCTGCGAGTCATATTAGGAATAACTTTTGTAAGAAAAACATCCAGCCTGCTTCCTGCATCATCAATATCAGCGAAAAATTTAATTGTTTTATCGTTGTTCATAGTTATAACTCTTGAGCTGTTTTTCTTAACTTTATAAGTGAATATACTATTACTATAAACGCACCGATATTTATAGAAAGGTCTGCAAAGTTGAATATCGGGAATTTTAGAAAATCAAGCCTGATAAAGTCGACAACATATCCATGAATAAGTCGATCTAAAAGGTTTCCAACTGTACCACCAAGTATTAATCCCCATGCCCATAGATATGGAAGTTCCAATTTAGTGTCTTTTTTAAGGATATATAAAATTATTGCAACAGATACAATAAGAGAAAATATTATTAACAGACCTGTACTTTCTTCAAAAAGACTAAATGCTGCACCTGTATTGTATACTTTGGTTATGCTCAGAAAATTTTTAGCGACTGAAATATCTTCAGCGAAGTATAATCTTGATAAAATCAAATATTTAAGTATTTGATCTGTAATACACACCATAATTGCAATTATTATTACATAATATTTATTCATTTAGTCGTTTAAATCTTTTTTGTCAGTGTTGTCAGGTAGTCTATCTATTGTTTCCAGATCAGATTCCACTTTTAATTTATCATTTTGCTGTACAAACGTACTTGTGGGTATAACATTCACTCTGGTAAGTACAATTGCCATGCCGGTAAGCTTAACTTCAGGATTGGCAAATATATCTTCTGATACTTCAGTATAACCTACAGAAGCAGTTGCAAATTCATTATTGTTTGTTGTGTTAGCTTTTAAAAATCTTTCCAGTGAACCGTCATTTGTAATTTGCCTGTATACTTCAGCAGGTTTTGTTTCAGGATAAACTATAGGCTCTCTTGTTATAGATCCTAAAGCAATCATTCCATTTGGTAATTCAGTTTCAAGGCTTGCTGTATAATTTTCTCCTGATAAAACCTGCTCAGGAGCAGTTAAAAAGACTTTCAAAGGTTTTGCTGTGCCAAATTTTATTACAGTTTTTTCATAAGTCGTTTTATCAGAAATAATTCTCCATCCTTTGCCGAATTTTTGAAGGTATATAATATTGTATGATTCACTTTCAAGATTTCCTGTATCATCTGTTATTTCAGATTTATTGGCAGAAATTCCTTGAGATTTATCATAAGTTTCAACTGCTGCATACTGATCACTAACTCTAATGCTTTTTATAACAGTATCGACTGTAATACTCGGATAGTTAGCCCAGGCAGCTTTGATTAATTTTATAACATCATCCTTTTTTAATCCGTCGCCGCTGACATAATTATCAGCATAAAGTTTGGTAATTTCCGGCACATTGTGTTCATTTGTGTATTTAAAATAATCTTTCATAAAATTATTTATACTTGACTGACTCTGTGTACATAAATTCCCTGCTGTAGCAGTATTATCCTGAGAGAATGCTGTTTGTACAGTGCCCTGAATACAAAAAATCACAAATAAATATATTAAAATCTTCTTCATAATGATTCCTTTAACAGGCAAGTTTTCTTAACACTATATATTTTAGCAGAATAAAATAATTGTACATAATTAATATATAATTTATTATTAATGACTAATATTAAGGTAGAAGAAAGAAACATTTTACTTTTAGCAACTTTTAGGCTAAAGTTAGGTATAATCGACATAACTTGCGATTTTACTTTAAAATATGCTACTATTTAAGTTTAATAAAACCAAAAAGTAATATTTAAGCCTACTCAGGTAAGAGGATAAAGGAATGACAATTCAAACTATGGAAGAGAAAAAGTTGGAAAATACTGATTTTCAGTTAACAGAAGAACAAAAAGACATAAGAGCTTATATTAGAGAATTTGCAGAAGCAGTTATAGCACCAAGGTCTGCCCAAATTGATGAGGAAGCAAAATTCCCGTTCGATATTTACAAAGAAATGGTTGATAATGGACTTGTTAGCATGCCTTATCCTGAAGCATACGGCGGTGGCGGAGTTGACCCTGTAACAGAATGTATCCTTGTAGAAGAATTATCAAGGGTCGATTTATCCTGTGCTCTTGCCTGTCTAGTCAACTCACTGGGATCACAGCCAATTTTATTAGGTGGAAATGAAGAACAAAAGAAAAAATATATTTCTCAAATAACAAGCGGCGAAAGTATGTGCGCTTTTGGTCTCACTGAGGCAGGTGCAGGAAGTGATTTTATGGGTATTAGAACGAGAGCTGTTAAAAAAGGTGATAAATACATCGTTAATGGTTCAAAACTCTTTATCAGTCACGGAAATCATTCAAACATAGTAACTGTTTTCGCCAAAACAGATCCGCAGGCTGGAATTAGAGGCTTAAGCTGCTTTATCGTGGAAAAAAGCTATCCCGGATTTAAAGTAGGAAAAACAGAACATAAACTTGGAATCAGAGGTTCTGAAACGGCTGAACTTATTTTTGAAGATATGGAAGTTCCAGCAGAAAACCTGCTTGGATCAGAAGGTTCCGGCTGGAAAATTGCAATGAATACTCTTGACCATTCAAGGCCAGGTGTAGGCGCACAGGGTGTTGGCGTTGCACAGGGCGCTCTTGATTATGCATTTAAATATGCACAGGAAAGAGTACAATTCAACCAACCTATAGGTAACTTTGAAGCTGTTCAGAATATGCTTGTTGATATGGCAATTAGAGTAGAAGCTGCAAGAATGCTTGTATACAGGGCAGCAGTTGCAGTTGCTAATGACAGGAAAGATAAATCAATGTTCTCTTCACTTTCAAAATATTTTGGCGGTGATACAGCAATGAAAGTTACCACCGATGCTGTTCAGGTACTTGGTGGATACGGATATACAAAGGAATTTCCTGTTGAAAGAATGATGAGAGACGCAAAAATTACTCAGATTTATGAAGGAACTAATCAGGTTCAAAGACTTGTTGTCAGCAGGCATTTGATTAAAAATTACAGATAAACAATTTGATTTCTTAACGAGAAGTTTTACACAAAACTCCTCGTTTTGTAGTTCATAATTATTTCACTCTCTCCGTATAAGGACGTAATAAAAAATGTTATCAAAATAAGAATGTCTGAAAAATAGTTTAATATTTTGTTACAATCATAGCCCAGTAATTCAGGATAAATCGCAATAAAAGATAAATCCCGTTGATTTATGTTAATATTTAATATAATTGTTAATAGGCAAATTTGACTATTAACGACTTAAAATCTACTTGGCTGGAGATTTATAATGCTTGAAAAAAATAATTACCTCATTATACATGGGCATTTTTATCAGCCACCACGGGAAAATCCGTGGTTGGAATCGATAGAATTACAGGATAGTGCAGCACCTTTTCATGACTGGAATGCAAGAATCGCTTATGAATGTTATAACCCGAATTCAGTTTCTAGAATTGTTGACCATAACAATAAAATACTTGATATCGTAAATAATTATTCTTTAATGAGTTTTAATATAGGGCCAACACTTCTTTCATGGTTAGAAACACAGGTTCCGAATACGTATGAACGTATAATTGAAGCGGATAGGCAAAGTATGGAAGAACATTACGAGCATGGCAATGCTCTTGCACAGGTTTATAACCATATTATTATGCCGCTAGCCAATGAAAGAGACAAATATACTCAGGTAATATGGGGAATAAAAGATTTTCAATACCGGTTTGGAAGAAATCCTGAAGGTATGTGGCTTTCAGAAACTGCTACAGATGATGATACTCTCAGGGTTCTTGTTGATTGTGGGATAAAATTTACAATACTTTCTCCGTATCAGGTATTAAGGGTAAGACGAATCGGAAGTAATGACCAGTCATGGTCAGATGTAAGCTGGGGAAGCATTGATCCCGGACAGGCATACAGATATTTTCTAAAGGATGGAACTGACAGATACATAGATTTATTCTTTTATGACGGTTCTATTTCCAAGGCTGTTGCATTTGAAAGCCTGCTTTATAATGGCGATCAGTTTATAAGCAAATTAAAAGGCGGTATTTCTTCTTCAAGGGAATATAATAATCAGCTTATCCATATTGCAACAGATGGAGAAAGCTACGGTCATCATACCAAGTTTGGTGATATGGCTCTTTCGTATGTTTTAAAAAGACGTGCTCCAGAGGTTGGTTTTAAGCTGACTAATTATGGGGAATTTCTTGCAAATAATCCACCTGTTTATGAGGCCGATATAAAACAACGATCTTCATGGAGTTGTTCACATGGCGTTGGTAGATGGGAAGATAACTGCGGATGTTCAACAGGCGCAAAACCGGGCTGGAATCAAAAATGGAGAAAACCTTTGAGGATGGCCTTAGACTGGCTGCGAGATGAACTGGTAACTATTTATGAGAAAAATGCAGGTATGTACCTGAAAGATCCGTGGAAAACCAGAAACAGGTATATAGAGATTATTCTGGACAGAAGTGAGCAGTCTGTAAAGAATTTTCTTGTGCATGAATCTCCTAAAAAACTTTCTGAAAGTGAAATTAACGATGTAATGAACCTCCTTGAAATGCAGAGACAGGCAATGTTGATGTACACGAGCTGCGGATGGTTTTTTGCAGATATTTCAGGCATAGAAACGGTCCAAATATTAAAATATGCTGCAAGAGCCATGCAAATAGCCGGAGATTTTTCGGAAACAAATCTGGAAGGAAAATTTCTGGATATACTTTCCGAAGCAAAAAGTAATATTGCAGAGTTAGGTTCTGGAAAGGATATTTACCTGAGGTTTGTTAAACCGTCTATAATTAGTATTAAACAGGTAGTTAGCCACTGGGCGATCAGTTCTTTGTTTGAAGAATACGAAGGAGAAACTGATATATATTGTTATAACCTGAAAAATTTTGATTACAGAAAATTTAAAAAAGGTAATACATCGCTTGTCTTTGGACATATTGAGATATCATCAAAGATAACACTTGAAAAACATAATATGATGCTTGCATTGCTTCATTATGGCGGAGAAGATTTTCACTGCGTAATTAAAAATTTCACAACAGTTGATGATTACAATAAAATAAAGGAAACGTTGGCAGAAAAATATCATACATCTCCTCTAACAGAAGTTATCAGAAGTCTGGATGATTATTTTGGCAGGGAATATTTTACTTTGAAAGATTTATTCCTTGAAGAAAGAAGAAAAATAATCAGCATTTTAATAAAGGATCAACTGGACAGATTTGCTACTACGTATCAAGACTTATACCTGGAAGGTAAAGGCCCGATGTTGCAGCTTAATGAGCTTGGTTTAAAAGTGCCGTCCGAGTTTAAGATTGCAGCAGAGTATTCTCTGAGTCGCAGTTTCAATGATATTATTTCAAATGTGGATGACATAGCTAATCAGGAACTAATACAGGAAGCAATTGAAATAAACCGGGAAGCAAAACTGCTGGGGGTAAAATTAAATCTGGAACCTGCCGAAAAAATATACAGTGTTCATCTGACAGATATGGTTAAAGATCTGGCTATAAATATGGAAATTAAAAAGTGTGAGAACACGATAAATACTTTATCTCTTGCTCAAAAGCTTGGACTCAGGTTAAATCTGTCACATGCCCAGGATGTGTTCTTTAATTCTATTTATAATCAGGTTCTGGAACTTTTTGAAACAATTGAAAGATCCAAAAATCAGGAAATGGACCAAAAATTTATCTCTTCTGTCCTGAGTCTCGGAACCATGCTTAATTTTAATGTTGAAAAAAGATACATTGAGCTGAATAAGCTTTCACATGTTGAAATTAAACATTAATTACAGGAAAAACAGTTATAGTAAACGAACTCAATAATACATTGATATTTTATGCATTATTATCTCTGTCTTTCAGTGTAAGAAATTAATACAGGCTATTGGTATATTTTTTAATTTTTTATTGCCTTTGTGTAATTTATACGTATATAATTAACTTAATTGTATGTGCAATAAATTTTTTGTTTTCCTTTATATAAATTTTAAATTAGTTCTGCTTGAAAATGATGATAAATTAGGTTTTATGGGGATATGAATTGTTTGTCAAGCGTATGCGGGCTAAAACGGAATTTACAAGAAAAGTTCAAACCCAAAGGAATAAAAGTATACAAGAAATGAAAACAAATAATTTATTGATTATCATTTGTAATTAGTTTGTTAGAAAATGGAGAAATTATGTCAAATTGTAGTTGTAATGGAAACTGCGGCTCCACGTTCAAACGGGAAATACCTGATGCGCTTGAGAAAATTTTTAACAAGTACTCAAAAAACAAGGAATATTTAATTCCCGTACTTCAGGATGTTCAGGAAAAATACGGGTATCTTAGCGAGGATAATTTAATCCTTATAGCAGAATACCTGAATGTACCTGCCAGCAAAGTTTATGGGGTGGCCACATTTTACAATCAATTCAGGTTATTACCTCTAGGCAAACACATTATCAGGGTATGCAGGGGTACAGCCTGCCATGTCAAAGGATCAAGCCAGATTCTTGACACGCTTCAGTCTGAATTAAATATCAGTGTCGGGGAAACTACCAAAGATGGCTTATATACTTTGGAAACAGTGGCATGCCTCGGGGCATGTTCAATTGCTCCTGTTATTGTTATTGATGATGAATTTTATGGCAGATTAGAGCCAAAAGACGTTAAATCTATTATTAAAAATCACGCAAATAAATAATTACCTCTGACTTTGCTGATTTAGAAGGGGAAAAATATGAGTAATGACAAAATAAAAATACTGGTTGGCATGGGCACATGCGGACTAGCTGCCGGCGCTCAGGCTGTGTATGATACTATAAAAGATGTTCTTGCAAAGATAAAAATTGACGCAGATATTATTCCTACCGGATGTGTTGGATATTGCCAGAAAGAAGTAATAGTTGACATCGTAAAACCTGGTTTTCCCAAGCTTTCATACGGAAATGTTACGCCGGACAATGCGGAAGAATTATTAAAGTCTGTACTGATTGACGGAAAAAATAACTTAAATTTAATTATAGGAAAATACAGGACAAAAGAGGAAATAAACAAAGAGGATTTAGCAGAAATTCCATATATAGATGAACTTCCTTTCTTTAAAAAACAAAGAAGACTTGTTCTTAAAAACTGCGGACAGATAAATCCGCTTTCAATTGACGAATACATTGCAGCAGACGGTTTTAACGGACTTAAAAAAACTTTTGCAATGCAGCCCAAAGAAGTTATCGATGAAGTCAAAAAATCAGGATTAAGGGGAAGAGGCGGCGGAGGTTTTCCCACCGGAACAAAATGGGAATTTGCCCATAACTCAGCAGGTGACAAAAAATATATGGTTTGTAATGCTGATGAAGGTGATCCGGGTGCATTCATGGACAGAAGTGTTCTGGAAGGCGACCCGTTTGCAATTATTGAAGGCATGACAATTGCAGCTTACGCAATTGGAGCAAACTATGGATATATTTATGTAAGAGCAGAATATCCGCTGGCAATCGAAAGACTTGAATATGCAATTAAAGTTGCAAAAGAGAAAAATTTATTAGGTCAAAATATTTTAAATACAGGATTTAACTTTGATTTAAAAATCAAAAAAGGTGCAGGTGCTTTTGTTTGTGGTGAAGAAACTGCACTTATAGGTTCTATTGAAGGTAAAAGAGGCATGCCAAAGCCGAGACCTCCGTTCCCTGCTGTAAAAGGTTTGTTTGACTGTCCTACAGTAATTAACAACGTTGAAACTCTCGCAAATATACCTGGAATTATGAGAAATGGCGCAAGCTGGTATGCAAGTGTCGGAACTGAAAAGTCAAAAGGTACAAAAGTTTTTGCCCTTGTAGGAAAAATTAATAATACCGGACTTGTAGAAGTTCCTATGGGTATAACGCTTAGAGAAGTTATTTTCGATATAGGCGGCGGTATTGCGAATAACAAGAAGTATAAAGCTGTTCAGATAGGCGGCCCTTCGGGCGGATGTATTCCAGAACAGCATCTTGACATTATGATTGACTATGAATCATTAAAAGAAGTTGGCGCAATGATGGGATCAGGCGGTCTTGTAGTTATGGATGAGTCGACCTGTATGGTTGATGTTGCCAAGTTCTTCCTTGAGTTCATCACAAAGGAATCCTGCGGTAAATGCACACCCTGCAGAGAAGGAACAATGAGAATGTACGAAATTCTCAAACGTATAACAACATCCAGAGAAAAACTTTCTGAAGTAGACAATCTGGAAAGATTTAAAGGTGCAGTTTATTTAAACAAGCTTGCCGAGGTAGTAAGAGATACATCACTTTGCGGACTCGGACAAACTGCTCCAAATCCTGTCTTGAGTACATTAAGGTATTTCAGGGATGAGTATGAAGCCCATATCTTTGACAGGAAATGCCCGGCAGGCTACTGCAAGGCATTACTTTCCTATTTCATTGATGCAAGTGCATGTATTGGATGCGGTCTCTGTAAAAGAAAATGTATAAATGACGCTATTACAGGAGAAACTAAAAAACCGCACCATATAGATGTAGAAAAATGTATTAAATGCGACCAGTGCAGGCAGGCATGTCCGGTTGGTGCAATTTCAGCAAAATAATCCTGCATCAGTAAGAACTTTTGTTTACTTGAAAATAGCTACTTCAAAAGGAATAAAAAATGGATACAAAAATAATGGAAAAAATAAAAATCACAATAAATGGCAGTGAGATTGAAGCCAAAAAGGGCGAAACAATCCTTTCCGCCGCTAAAAGTGCCGGAATTAACATACCAACTTTATGTCATTTATCAAATGCTTCGGTAACCGGAGCATGCCGAATTTGTGTGGTTGAAGTCGAAGGAGCAAGAAATCTGGTTCCTTCATGTGCATTTCCTGTTTCAGAAGGAATGAAAATATTGACTCATTCCAGAAGAGTAATTCAGGCAAGGGAAATCATTCTTGAACTTATAATAGCCAATCATCCTATGGAATGTTTGACATGCAACAAAAATGGTTCATGCCAGCTTCAAACCCTTGCAGAAGAATACAATATAAGTGATGTAAAGTACATTGGCGCAAAGAGAACAAACTTGCCTGATATATCGTCTTCTTCCATTGAAAGAGATCCTGATAAATGTATACTCTGCGGAAAATGTGTTAAAGTATGCGAAGAAATACAGACAGTCAGTGCTATTGACTTTACAAAACGTGGCTTTGAAACAATGATAGCTCCAGCATTTGGTAAAAGTTTAAGTGATTCTGTATGTATCAATTGCGGCCAGTGTGTTATGGTTTGCCCAACCGGTGCATTGAGGGAAAAATCCTCTATAAAGCAGGTTCAGGAAGCTATCAATAACCCTAAGAAAACTGTAATAGTTCAAACTGCCCCTGCAATAAGAGTTACCATAGGTGAAGCAATGGGAATGTCTCCCGGTGCTATTTCTACAGGCAGGATGGTAGCCGGACTCAGAATGCTGGGATTTGATAAGGTTTTTGATACAGATTTTGCCGCTGACCTTACAATTATTGAAGAAGGCAGCGAATTAATACAAAGGATTCAAAACAACGGTGTTTTACCAATGATGACATCCTGTTCGCCAGGATGGATCAAATTTATAGAACATTTCTTCCCGTCTTTAATACCGAATCTCTCTACATGCAAATCTCCGCATGAAATGATGGGTGCGGTAATTAAAAGTTTTTATGCGAAAAAATTAAATATTGATCCAAAAGACATCTACGTAGTTTCAATAATGCCCTGTACAGCAAAGAAATTTGAGGCTCAGAGAGACGAGTTAAGCGACAATAATTTGCAGGATGTTGATGCGGTTCTTACTACAAGAGAACTGGCAAAAATGTTAAAAACATCTGGAGTCAACTTTGAAGGTCTCGAAGAAGCTGAATTCGACAATCCATTCGGTACTTCAAGCGGAGCCGGTGATATATTTGCTTCATCCGGTGGTGTTATGGAAGCTGCATTAAGGTCAGTCTATTTCCTGTTAACGCAGGAAGAATTGAAAGATCTCAATTTTGAATCAGTAAGAGGGATAGAAGGATTCAAGGAAGCAACGGTACCTATAAAAAGTATGAATGTAAAGGTTGCAGTTGTAAATTCTCTTGGACAGGCCAGAAAACTTATGGAAAAAGTAGAAAAAGGCGAAGTAGACTACCATTTTATAGAAGTTATGACATGCCCTGGCGGATGCATAGCCGGCGGAGGACAGCCTTTTAACACAGATCCCGAAAAAATTAAGGCCAGACTAAAGAGTGTCTATGAAATTGACAAAAACAAAGAACTCAGACTTTCTCACCATAATCAGGATGTCCAGAGGCTTTACAAGGAATTTTTAATCAAACCGCTGGGAGAAAGCTCTCATAAATATTTGCACACTCACTACAACGAAAGAAAGGGTGTATAAATGGAAAAAACGATTCTTTTAGTAGATACAAACGGTGAAATAAATGAAGCAAACAAAAAAGCGCTGGAGTGTGCCGGGTTTCAGGTAGCCTGCGTAGAAAGCGCAAAAGAGGCTCTTGATGTTTTAAGCAGTAAAAAGCCATCTATAATGGTTACTGAAATCATGCTGGAAAATAATGATGCCGGTTTTGCCCTTGCTCACAACGCAAAAGGAATATATCCCGACATACATGTAATTGTTTTATCTGATATAGTCAGAAAAACCGGAATATTGTTTGAACTCAGTTCTGATGAGGAAAAGAATTGGATAAAAGCAGACCAGTTTATAAATAAACCTATATCTCCCGAAAATTTAGCTATAAAGATAAAAAAACTTTTTAACTAAATTAATTATACAAATACATTCAAGATAGCAAGGAGCTGTAGCTCCTTGCTATCTTGAATGTAATAAAAAATACTTACGCATTTTTTATTACGTCCTTAATTTATATATTGATAATGATTTATAAATTATTTTGACCTAATATAAAATAATCAGATTATATGAGGATAGGGTTATGATTAAAGTATTAACTGCTGAACAAATGAGAAATATTGACAAAAAAACAATAGAAGATTTAAGAATACCCGGATTGATTTTGATGGAAGATGCTGGTAGTGCTGTTTGTGAGCAGGTATTTGATATAATAGATGAATTTAAAATGCAAAATCCAGGAACCCTTGTTATATGCGGCAAAGGAAATAACGGAGGAGATGGCTTTGTCGCAGCCAGACATCTTGTTCAAAACGATATACAGGTTACAGTTGTTTCTTTGTATAAACCATCAGATTTATCCGGTGATGCGTTGATAAACCATGATATTTTGAAAAATTTTTCAGATATTATTTATTATGAAGAAATAGATAATAATATTTTTCAGAGCCTGATTGCTGAATCGGATATTATAATTGACGCCATCTTTGGAACAGGCCTGTCATCTAATGTTAGAGACAATATTAAGGAAGTTATTGATTTAATCAATGAATATGCAGAAGGATATGTTATTTCAGTTGATATTCCGTCAGGAATAAATGCGACAACCGGAGAGGTTATGAGTTGTTCGATAGTTGCAGATTATACTGTTACTTTTTTTGCTCCTAAGCTGGGACTGGTTTTGTATCCCGGAGCTGATCATTCTGGAGAAGTCATAGTTAGCGATATAAGTATTCCTTATTTTCTTGAAGATGAGCATGAATATAATGTAAATTTGATTACTTCAGATTATGCAGGCATTTCTTTTCCACATAGACCTGAAGATAGCCATAAAGGAACATTTGGAAGTGTATTTAATATAGCAGGTAGCAGCAGTTTAATTGGTGCTGCTTATATGAGTGCTTATTCTTCACTTGCAGTAGGCGCAGGGTATTCAGTCCTTGCAACCCCGGAAAGCCTGATTCCTGTATTTGCTTCAATGTCACCTGAACTTGTTTATGTTCCGTTAAAAGAAACCGCAAATAAATCTATAGCAAAAGAATCTGTTTCATTTGCTCTGGATAAAAGCCGGAAATGCAATGTATTTTTAGTGGGACCGGGAATTGGCACTGAACCATCTACAACTGATTTTATAGTTGAATTTACTCAGGAATTGATTGATCGAGGTCTTACTGCGGTATTTGATGCTGATGCGCTAAATTGTTTTGCTATGAAAGAAAGTTTTAATTTACCTTTAAATTCGGTAATAACTCCACATCCAATGGAACTTTCAAGGTTGATAAAAATTCCTGTTGAAGAAATACAAAAAGACAGGTTAAAAGCAGCGAGAATGGCAGCTTCCCAATTTAATACCATAGTTGTATTAAAAGGGGCTAGAACAATAATCGCAAAACCCGATGGCAGGGTTTATATTAATACAACAGGAAATTCAGGGCTGGCAAAGGCAGGAACAGGGGATGTATTATCAGGAATGATTGCCGGCTTTGCTGCGCAAGGATGCAACCTCCTTGATGCTGCAATATTAGGAGTTTATATTCATGGACTTGCAGCAGATATGGCTGTTAATAATCTTACTGAGTATAGTCTTACAGCAACAAAATTAATGGATTATATTCCACTTGCAATAAAAATGTCTTATTAATGTAGAATTGTGTCGAATCTCAATTTATCATTTGACATAATAATAATCTAATCATAATATATATTATTATAAGTTGTAATGAATAAGAAAAAAGTTCTTATATATAGCGGTGTCACGTTATTATGTTAAATTTATCAGCATAGTTTTAAGGTGATTGTTCTTGCTTGTATTGTGAACTTAGGTCTCCTCTTGCAAAAGTAGAATAAAATACAAAAAATCCTATTTATATTTGTAAACTTTTTTCTTCCTTTATAGGGTAATTGTAGTAAATAATGGTCAAATATTTTGAGAAATTACGTTATTTTGAAGATCAAGAGAATATAAATGTTAAATGTAATTGCAAATATAAGATCAAATATTTAAAAAACGGCAAATTTACTTTAAAAGGGAAATATTTTTATTCTCAAAAAATACCATTCTTTTTTGGTTTATTTTTAGCGCCTATTTGGAAGTATGTAATAAACACTTCATACAAAATTTTTAAAAAAGGATATGTTCCAGCCCAATTTCCCTTTGTTGTGTTAAAAAAAGGTTTTTTTATCGGAGAAGTGTTTGTTGAAATAATGGATCCAGAAACTTATGGAAATAATGCTAAAAAAAATAGCAAGAAAATTAAAACCTTTGATAAATTTGAGGATAAATTTATTATAGTATTAGAAAATACTGAAAAAAGAGATAAAATTCAATCATTGCTGTATTTATTTGCTGATATATTTAAATTATCACCTAAAAAGAAGTTTCTAATTTTGGTAAAACTTTTATGTAACAGGATGTACCAAGTCTATTTCCACTGTCCGCTATGTGATCCAGCAGAATCGATAATTGATGTTTTTTTTATATAATTTTATATTAACTTTTTAACCTGCATTTTGTATATTCAGGAGTTGCTTCGCTGATTATTACCTTTGTAAGCGTATTTTTATAGCTATCATCCTGATCAAGCAGTACATGTATAAAATTATCGGTCATTCCTTTTAATAATCCTGTTTTTTTATCTCTTGAAAATTCAAAAAGGACTTCAGCTTCTTTTCCAACTTGTGATTGTCTGAATTCCAGATTTTTTCTTGCAGCAAGTTCTGTTAAAGCTGTATTTCTGCTTTTTTTGATGTTTTCCTGTACCTGACCTGACATTTTATCTGCTGGAGTTCCTTTCCTTCTTGAATAGGAAAATACATGAACATAGCTTACATGCAGTGCCTCAAGCGTATTGTATGTTATATCAAAATCTTCCTGTGATTCTCCAGGAAATCCAACAATTATATCGCTACCTATGGCAAGATTCGGAATACTTTCGGTTAATTTTTCTATAAGATTGACGTAAAATTCTACTGTATATCTTCTTTTCATCAGCTTTAGGATTTTATCATTACCGCTTTGAAGTGAAATATGCAGATGCCTGCAAAATTTTTTTGAGTTTATAAGAGTTTCAATCAAGCTGTCAGAAAATTCCATTGGGTCAATCGAACTCAGCCTGAATCTTTTCAATCCTTCTACTTTTTCAATTTCCTGAATCAGGTTTGCAAGAGAATTTTGCGGCGAAAAATCAAGTCCCCATTGTCCAAGATGAATACCGGAAATAACAAGTTCTTTATATCCCTGTTCAGTAATTTGCTTGGCCTGTTTAATTATATTTTCCAGTTTGTTGCTTCTGCTTTTGCCCCTTGCATACGGTACTATGCAGTATGAACACCTGTAATTACAACCATCCTGAATTTTTATATTGGCTCTGGCTCTTCCATATGCAGATAAAATGTCTTTATCGTTAAATTCTTTTTCCTGCATTATATCAGTTACAAGCACTCTGTCTGTAAATTCTTCTTTGATAAGCTCAAATATATTGGTTTTTTGAGAGTTTCCTACAATAAGATCCACTTCATCAAGATTTGAAAGTTCCTCTGCTGATACCTGTGCATAACAACCGGTCACTATAATTTTAGCATCTGGATTGGTTCTTTTTGCCTGTCTGATATAATATCTTGAATTTGTGTCGCTTTTCCCTGTTACTGTACAGGTATTAATGATATAAATATCAGCTATTTCATTAAATTTTACAATTTCCCAGCCATGATTTTTAAAATCATTAATAATCATCGATGATTCAAGTTGATTTGTTCTGCATCCAAGTGTATTTATTGCGACTCTATTCATAACGAGTTTATTATTTCATAGTTTTAACTATTTGTTAAACGTTTTGTAACAATATCTACATTTTATAATAATTTTTGTTAATTTTTTATAGTGTTTGGTTTTATTTAAATAGAATAAGATAACAAAGGTTGAGGTTTGGCATATGAAAATTGTAAATAACAATATGGCATTTCAATCCGGTCCGGTTCAACAAAATTTAGAACTAGTGGCTTCAATGAATGATAGGGATATTAAAAAAGCTTCGGTAGCTATGGCGCATCAGGATTATAGAAAAAAATCCGAAGTTACTAAACCGATTGCGCTTGGTATATTTTTGGGGCTGCCTGTAGCAGACAGTATTGCAAATGCAGCTATGGATTCTACACATATGTCTTCAAGCGTAAAATCCGGATTTAAAACATTAGGCCGTTATGGTGTATATTTCGCTTTAGCAATGAGCTTTTTGGGTTTATCTCATAAAATATCCAAAGATTCAGACTCAGTTGGTAAATTTAAGAAAGAACATCCCGGATCATACATTGTTGCAGAATTAGCCGGCATGATTGCTGGAACAACAGCAACACTGGCTATTTTAAAAAGACCTGCTAACTATATACTAAATAAACTAGATAAAGATGCAAAAGTCCGTAAAGCAGTTGGAGAACAAATAAACAGACTTGATGGCGGTTTTATACATAGAGGACTCAGAAAAACCGGAGAACTTTTGACTAAAGATGTAAAATCTGCCAAAGTTGGATCTATTCTCGGTGCAGGTGTGTTATTGACTGTTTTCGGTCTATTGGCCAAACAGGTATCTGATGCATCAAAAATTAATTCTGATGTAAAACGAAATGAACAGTATTTACGTAATTTAAGGTCTCAAAGCAGAGAAATACTTACGGTAGATGATGAATTTCAAACAACTAGAAATTTACTTGAGCTTGAATTAGAAGAATGTAATGATTTAGATAATATAAAGTCCAATAAAAAAGAATCTGAATAAAATCAGATTCTTTTTTGTTTATTATATTATTATTAATTTAAAAAATTACTTACATAAAGTGAAGCTTCATTTACAATAAATATAACCATAAAGAAAATAAAAATGAGTGTTGCTAAAATTTTCTGCATATCAGAGAAAAGAAATGCCTTTTTTTGTTTTCTATACTCATCAAGAGCATTTTTTTCCATCATATGAACTTCAAATGGTAAGTGCTTTTCCATTTGTTCTATAACATTCCTGATTTTGACTTTAATAAGAATACTGTAAGTATCAATATTTGACCACCACAGGAAGCATATAAACATGCCTATTAACGAAAAAATAGTACGATTGTTAATAAAATAAAAATAACTTTCACTGTTAAATATAGTTAACAATACAAAAAGTACAATAACCAGACTTAAAAAAAACTTATTGGTCAGAAAATTTCTTTCTGTAAATTTATCTTTTAATTGTACATAAAGTTTGTATTGTTCTATTAACAAATCTTTATTGATTTCTTTATCAGAACCCGCATTTTGCTCTTCCATTTTTAACCCTCACTATATAAAATTAATCTTTCACTGGTTTTATTATACATATTTTTTTAAAATAAAGAAGAGCTTTTTAATAAATTGTCGAAAATTATTTCAACCCAAAAGCCATTGCATAACAAGAAAAACAAATTTTCCAAGTTATGCAGGGATTCGACCGTTGGAGAATCAGAAAATCTTTTAAGGTTCTATTTTATCAGCAAGAGCTTTTTCATATGATGTTTTAACGTTTTTTACCCCATCATAGGATGATGTCCATTATAAGCACCCTGTCTGAAAAGATAAGACTGTGCTATTGTAACCGGAAAAGCGTCAATAAGTCTTTTAACCATTGCAAAACAATTAGGCGTATGACGTTTAATTATGCTTGGAACAGAATAAGACTTTTTAAAAGCATACCAGTATCCTTCCTGAAGAGTTTCAGGAGACATGAGTTTTGGTTTATACACAACATGTGAGCAGTCATATTTTGACCAGTCTCTTTCAATAATTCTTCCTTCTGCTTCAAGCTGCTGGTGTAAAGGAGTATTTGGGTACGGTGTAAGAATCCAGTAGCAAGGATAGTCAACCTTTGCTTCATCCATAAAGTTGGCTGTTTTTTCAAATACATTCTCGTCATCATAATCAAATCCAAATACCATCAATCCCATAACTGTTATGCCATGCCTGTGAAGTTTGTCTATGACATAGTAATAATCATCAACTTTGTTAAAAGATTTGTTCACAGAGCCAAGACTTTGGGGAGACAGGCTCTCAAGTCCAAGCATCAGGTTAGCACATCCACTTTTTTGTGCCAGTTCAAGCAGTTCATCATTATAAGCAATACTCATGCAGCACTGGGAAATCCAGCTGATTTTAAGCGGTGTAATAGCTTTAAATAATGCTTTAGCCCTTTCCGGATTGGCGGCTATATTATCATCTACAAAGAAAATATCTTTAACATTAAGGTCTTTAATTTCTTTGACAATATCTTCAATAGACCTGTGTCTGTAAGATTTCCCGAAAAACTTGGTTACAGAACAATAATCACAGTTATGAGGACATCCTCTGGTTGTTTGAATTGGTCTGAATTGTACTTTATATTTGTTTAATTGTAATTTTGACAAATTGGGAGCAGGTATGTTTGTAATATCAAGTTTACCTTCACTTTTGTATCTTGGTTTTAGCGTACCATATTTTAGATCTGTTAACACATCATTCCAGAGTCCTTCCGCTTCCCCAATAATTACGCTATCAGTATAATTTTGTACTTCATCGGGTAATAAAGAGGCATGAATACCGCCTATAATGGTTTTTTTGCCTCTTCTCCTGAATTCCTCAGAAATTTTATATGCTCTTGGTGCCTGTACTGTGGTTGCAGAGATAGCTACAAGGTCAACATCTATATCAAAATTAATATTTTCAGTGTATTCATCGACAATAACTGAATCTATGCCTTCAGGTGTTATTGCGGCAAGCTGTGGAAGTGACATTCTAGGTAACCATGGCAACTTGCTTTTCCATATATCTCCAGTGTCAGTATATTGAGATGGCTGGATAAATAATATTTTCATTTTCTGAATACTGTTAATGGTTTCCATTTTTTTCTCCTAAATTTGCTTTTTAAAATATGAAGTAGATAACTTGATTTTATGCTTATATAACTTGAAAATAAGCAGTAAAACCCCTTTATAGATATAGTCAACAGATTTATAAAAGGAGATTTAAATGGCTATTAAGTTGGACATGGTAATAAATAGTAGCTGGGGGAACTAACCTGATAAGCTCTTTATCTAGTTATTTTATGCTATATAAAGAGAAATTTTTTCATGATATCTTTAATATAAAGGTTATTTTTATCAATAACATTGTCGATATAACAATTTAATACAGGAATTTTTAAATGAGTAAAGTTTTGATTGTTGGTTCAATAGGTTTAGATTCACTGGAAACTCCATTTGGTAAAAGAGAAATGGTTCTCGGCGGGTCAGTTTCGTACGCATCAATAGCTGCAAGTCTCTTTAGTCAGGTTAATATGGTTGGTGTTGTGGGGCATGATTTTCCGTCTGTGTATGTTGATTTATTCAAAAGCAGGGGTATCAATACAAATGGGCTTGAATTTAAAAAGGGTAATACTTTTAAGTGGAAAGGCTATTATGAGTATGATATGAATCAGGCTCATACTATAGATACACAGTTAAATGTGTTTGCCGATTTTAATCCTGTTTTGCCGCAGGAATATATTGACAGTGATTTTGTTTTTCTTGCTAATATACACCCTTCTCTTCAGCTAAACGTTCTGGATCAGATTAAAACCCCCATGTTTACAATGGTTGATACAATGAACCTCTGGATATCTACAACCAGGGAAGAGCTTATTAAAGTAATAAAAAGAGTAAATATGGTACTTCTTAATGAAGGAGAAGCAAGGCAGCTTTGTGAAACCCCAAACCTTATTGCTGCTGCAAATCAAATTTTACAGATGGGGCCTGATTTTGTAATTATCAAGAAAGGTGAACATGGTGCACTTATGTTTGATAAAGCCGGTGAAATATTCTCTTCTCCTGCTTATCCTCTTGATGTTATAAAAGATCCTACAGGTGCAGGCGATACATTTGCAGGAGGATTTATCGGATATCTTTCCCATGCGGAAGAAATAAATACCTGTAACCTCAGAAAAGCAGTAATAATAGGTTCAGCGTTAGCATCATTTACTGCTGAAGATTTTAGCCTTGACAGGTTAAAAACTGTAAACTTCCCAGATATTCAGGCACGTTACAGCGAGTTTGAAAGACTTGCTGCTTTTGAGCCGCTGGATGTTCTTGAAAAGACAGTAATTTAGATTTTATTTTTCATAAGAGTTATTTTGCAAATACGGAAAGCAGGTTGCTGTAATTATCAGTCCAGATACCGACTTTTTTATAGAATTTTCTGCTCATATCTACATTTACATATGAATTTTGTGTAAATTGGAATGAGTTTGCTGTTTCCTGATCAATATGAGTTAGAGAATTTAAAAACCATTTATCTCTGGATAAAACGCAATATGTGCTTTTATAACAAGGTGCTTCTGTATAATTGGTCATAGTAACTTTATAAAGTCCAAGATCATCTGCAATATTACTAATGACTTTATTTAAATCAAGGTATTTATTCGATATATGAATAAGTATAATACCATCTTTTTTAATATTACTTAAATAGAGGTTCAAGGCCTCTTTTGTAAGTAAATGTATTGGTATTGAATCACCGGTAAAAGCATCGATAACCAAAATATCATAATTCTGCGGAGTTGTTCTCTTGAGAGAAAGACGCCCATCGCCAAGAATTGTTTTAACTTTAGCTTTGGAATGTGGCAGAAAAGTAAAGAATTTCTGTGCAATAGTACTTACCTTGGGGTCAATTTCATAGAAGTTGATAATGTCTCCCTCATTTCCATAAGAAGCTATAGAACCTGCACCTAAACCTATTACGCCCATTTTTATTTGTTTGTTATTATTATATTTACGGATTAATTTGCTAAAAATGCCAATACCTGATTGTTTACCAAAATAATCTACCGGTTCATCAGATTTTATATTGGTTGTTATATCTACAAGTTGCCCGCCATGCCTTACCAGTCCGTTACACAGTTCTATTTTTTTATCTTTGGGCATATAAATTAACTTAACTACACCATAGAAATTTCTTTGAGTTAAATATGTATTAGGATTTTTGTCAAAAATATTTTTACACAAACCCAATATAACAATTCCAGCGATCAAAACCAGCGCTATTTTGTTAGATAACTGGTTTTGCTTCTGCATAATGTCATTTTTATAAATAATATAAAGTGCAAGTGAGGCTAAAATAAATAAAATAAGTGAAAATTCGTAATAATCATGAAAAATAAGCGGAGCAATTATATTAACAAAAATTCCTCCTAATGCGCCGCCAGCTGCTATTATAAGATAATATACCGATAAATGTTTTGGCTCTGGACGAGATTTAAAAAGTTCTCCATTACAGAGCATACAAAGTAAAAACATAATTAGTACACTTAACAAAAGCATTATAATTAAATAACCAGGGTTAACAAATATTTGTAATCCTGGTTGAACAAAAAACATTATTAATACTGAAAAAATAGTCAAGTATGTGTATAACTTGCTATTGTAAGCCCTATCTCCGCTAAAGGTAATGATAAATGACAATAAGTATAGGATTAGCGGTATGATATATAGAAGTGGAATTGTTGCAAGGTCGTGAACAATATAGTTAGTAAAGCTTGTAAGAATTATAGTACCTGCTGCACTTAAAAAGCACCAGTATAAATAATCTTTAGCCGTTGGAATTTTGCTGGATTCATTATTATTTTTTTCATTTTCACCAACAATTTTAGCTTTCAATAGCATAAAAGATACAATACATGTGAGTGTAACAAGTGTCCAATATCCAAACGTCCAGAATACTAATGAATTTATTATTGTTAAATTTGGTTCAATTAATATTGGATATGATATAAGAGCTGACATAGATCCTATATTTGAGATGCTGTAAAAGTGATACGGGTCTTTTTGCGTTAATATTCTGTACCAATTCTGCATTACCATACTGACTGTAGATAGCAAAATAGCTGGTGCTGCCAGATACATTGTCAGTTTTGTTAATAAGCTTATGATAGGTGCATTAGGGGTGAATGGAGCCCAACTTTCATCGTATGGAATATGAACAAGCACTAATGATATCAACATTAACGCAATATAAATAATTCCTTGCTTTTTTACAGGCAGTTTGCTTAAAAGAAAGTTTAATCCATATCCGCCAAGCAAAGTCATTTGGAAAAAGAGTAAACATAAACACCATACCTGAGAAACTCCGCCATACTGCGGAATTATAATTTTACCTATTAGCGGTTGAATTAAAAACATTAAAAATGCACCGAGGCATATAGTTAAAGCATATGCTATTTTAATTGTTCTTTCTCCCAATATTCTTGACTCCTCTTAAAATCACGATATAGTATGTCGATTTACTTTATATTTTCTCGTATTTCTCACTCTTTACTGTTATTATTAAGGACAGCAGAAAAAATTCTTCGGCGACGCGAAGGCGGCGGCTAAGAATTTTTGTAGGCTGCTTCTTGTCTATAAGGGTTTCACAAGTAATAAAAAATGCGTAAGTATTTTTTATTACGTCCTTAGATTTAATTTATTTATTCAGCAACCCGAGTTAATTAAAATATTATCCTCTCATGGTAACATTTTAACAATGCTTCGTTTACTTGGATTAATTTTAACATAAGCCTAGAACAAATTTTCTAAGCTTATGTAGATGTCTCTAGCATTCAGTAGTTATGGTTATGCTGTCATAAGTTTTAAAGCTTTGTACTCATTGTTTTTCCTGCTTCATTCTTTTCATAGTCCATAAATCTGATTGGTATAATTGTTTTCCATTAATACTTTTAGTTTAATTGCTGAGTCTTGCAAGTTTTAAAAATCTTACCCGGGATTATTTCAGGCTGATATTCTTCTATGTACTTAATAGCACTTTGAGGATTAGAGGCAATATGATAAAGCATTTGAAACTCCGGTTTTGCAAAATGCTGGTTATAAATATGTTCAAAAACATCAAATAAAGGATTAAAAAAGTCATTAACATTGAGAAAAACAAGAGGTTTATTATGAAAATTAAGCTGTTTCAGTGTAATCATTTCAAGAATTTCTTCAAGTGTGCCAAACCCTCCGGGAAGAGCTAAAAAAGCATCAGAATATGTTTCCATAAGAGCTTTTCTTTCTCTTAAATCCTGTGTGATTATAAATTCATCTGCTGCTTCATAACCAACACCCATATTATTTATGCCTTCTGGAATGATTCCAATTACTCTACCGCCAAACAAATGCATTGTTTTTGCAACTTCTCCCATCAATCCAATATTTCCACCGCCGTATACGAGTGTATGGTTATTTGTAGCCAACATTGCAGCCAATTCTTTTGCTGTCTGAAAATAAACATTATCAACAGCATCACTTGATGAACAATAAACACAAATTTTCTTTGACATAAATATTTGAAAATCCTTTCCTGATAATTATAGATTATTTTTGTATTTTATAAAAGACTTGTTATACAGTGATCTCTTGAACCATGTACAACTGCCAGGTCTGTTGTACATGGCTACAGCATGATGCATACAAGGATTAATCCTTTTTATTGAGTTTTTGATACAGTTTAAAAAGATTAAATTGTATACCGTTATTATCAATTGAAGCCATTATTTTTTGTATTGTCTCATCATTTTTTGCCTGAGGGTTTCTTTCTATTAAAGCATCTATGACTTTTTTTGCATTTGGTTTCTGTTTTTTACGCATGTATAAAATTGCAAGATTTGTTGATAAATCTATATTTCCCGGATCACCGGCTACCAGTGCAGTATATTCATTTATTGCCGCATCATTGCTGCCGGTTTCCGCATAAGTTAGTGCTATTCTTTCTTTTGCAGGAGTATAATTCGGGTCTGATTCCAGAGCTTTTTTATAAGAAGCAATAGCTTTATCATAATTTTTGATATTATGATACGCATCTCCCAGTTTTGTCCATCCGTACTGATTACTGGAGACTGTGTTGACATAATTTATCGCTTCCTTAAGTTCTTTATTTAGTCTCGAATCAACATTTCCAAGAATCATTCCGTTTTTGTCATATTTCTTTTGCCTTTTCGAGGGAGGAACATTGGAAATATCCGCATCCAGATTATAAAGGTATCTTATTGTGCTGATATCTCTCAAAGATAAATCTCTAAAATCTGTTATGTTATTATCCTGAGAAATCGGATACATTACGTCATTCCTGTCATAGCTGTGTCCAATTAAACCAAGCGCATGCCCTGCTTCATGAAGTGCCATAGAGTACATTTCCTGTTTAGAAAGTTCCTGTGAATTTGGATTAAACGTTGCAAATTTAATGTCAATAGTCTTGAACATATTTCCATCAAAAATATGTTGCGTTAATCCCTGCGTTGAATCCCTTTGCACGCCATTAGTATTAACTTCACCAATTTTTTGCACGAATGATATTGTAATATCAGCCTGAGCAGGATTATTGACTAGCACGTAACTTAATTTGCCATTTAAATATTTTATCCACCTGTCAAAAGCTTTCGTTACAGCACTTATGTAGTAGGGCTGAAATCCGGAAACTCCTGATGAATCCTTGAAATATAGTTTTAGAGGAAGCTTATCCAAACTCCAGTGAACTATTTTGCCATCGTAAGTTACGTTGTTTATGTAGTTATCTCCAAGCCCTGAAAAAGCTGAATTAACAGAATTAACAAAATTTCTCTGTTCCTGCGAAATTTTGCCCTGAGTTTTTCTGATGCCCTCAAAAGCCTGTTTTGCCAAATTTGACACAGGATCAAGCTTAATGATTTTTTCATATTCCTTCTGGGAATTTTCAAAATCAGACGTGAAGAATAGTGCTTCTGCAAGATAATAATGGTATTCAGAATTATTTGAATCTCTGGCTACAGCAATTTTTAAGTCTGAAACAGCTTTAGCATAATCTTTATGATTCAAATCAATTTTTCCGGCATTAAAAAACCAGAATCCTGTTAAATAGTTGAATAACAAGACGGCTGGTATTATAAATATTAAAATTAAAAATTTAGTTTTCTTTTTCATAAAACTTATTATATAAGATGATTCTACAAATATGGAATCATACTAATTATTTAATTTATTGATATAGATATTGGGCTGCACAGCCCCAGCCACTTACACTATTACTACATCCTTGCAATGACCACTTGTCAGCTTTATCTCCTAAAGGTTTTATTCCATTTTTTACTACCCATATTGCATTTATATCCTTCCCAATAATATTTGGTTTTTTAAATCCGTTTACATCTACTACAATTCTTCCACAATTTACCATATTCCCCCAACCTTCTGTCGAGCAATTTTTATCGTTAACTGTAAATAATAATAAGGTAGAATTATTTAATATGGCTGCATCTGAATTATCCCATGTTGTCACAACAGCACCATACATATATTTTGTTGAGCCATCATTTCTATGCCAGCAATTACCGTATGCTTGCCCTATATAACAAGCTTTATTATAATTCAAATATAGTAAAAAACTGTTCATCATTGTAGAAGCATCAGGAAATGCACCAATGAGGGTTCCGCCATTATCCATCATTATTCGTTTTGCGACTTGATCCAGATCAGCATAAACTTTCTTCCAGGCCGTATGTAATTCAGCATCCTGAGTATTAGCTATAAGCGCAGGAATAACAAGACTTGCAACAACACCAATTATCAGCAGGGTTATCAAAACTTCTGCAAGGGTAAATGCAATCAATTTTTTGCAGCTTAACGGAACAGAAAGTTTTGATATAAAGTGGCTGTTTAACAAACTTTCTTCAATTTTTGCTTTAGATTCAGTTTTCTCGTATAAAATCATGTTTTTTCCTGTTTATAAGCTTACTGCAAAAGATATTTGGCTGAACAACCTCCACCATTGTTACAATTTGTATGATAATACGTATTATTAGGATCAGTAATACAACATTTTGCCCAACTATAATCATTGTTAATACCTTCTGGCAGAATCCTGTTTTCTAAAACATAAATAGTAAATACATCCCTACCTATTGTATTAGGTTGTTTAAATCCATTAACGTCAACTGCAATTACACCACATCTATAATATTCAGACGTACCTATTTGACTATTACAATCTTTAAATGAATAATGAAAATCTACTAGATTGCCGTCAGTAAGTATTATTGACGACGAAGATCCTTGTGGGTACGGTAAACCATAAAGATATTTCCATTCATTTGCCAGATGCCAGCACTCACCAGCATCATTTTCACTGATAGTACAATTTTTACTGTAATTTAGATATGGCAAATATAAATTTTTAAGACAATCAGTATTTGAACAAAGACTTTTTATTGTTCCGCCATTATCCATAGCCAGTCTCTTTGTTGCTTGTTCAAAAACAGCATAAGTTTTCTTCCATGCCGTATGTAATTCAGCATCTTGAGCATCCTGTATAAGGGCAGGTATTACGATTGAAGCTACTATTCCTATTACTAGCAAAGTTATCAGCACTTCAGCAAGAGTAAATCCTCTTGCAACATTTGGTGGTAATATAGAATAATACCATCTCTGCTTTGCTTTCGTTTTTATATGGTTTTTTATCAAATACATTATTAACTGAATTTGTAATTTAAGCATTTTTATTTATTTTCTTTAAACATAAATTAAAATTATAATATCATATTTTACGCCTGTTATAACACTGAATTTGTAAAGTAGTTGCAAAATGATGAAAAACCTCTATTTTAGACTTGTAAAGAGCTAGAATAGAGGTATAAAGATATGTTAGATGTTGTAGAAGAATTTGTCAATAAAATTATATCTTTTG
>Ga0074193_1001322_pt1 | contig 31174 bp, 27 predicted proteins | sample EPASupsiteHSE605_FD_64523 | JGI IMG/M metagenome (GOLD analysis project Ga0074193, IMG submission 64523) | Bioremediated contaminated groundwater from EPA Superfund site, New Mexico - Sample HSE6-05 | ecosystem: Environmental > Aquatic > Deep subsurface > Groundwater > Contaminated ... | reverse complement strand
CAATTGCATTATTATTCTGATCACCCACAGCACCCGAGATAGGAATTGCTGCGACAACCATACATAACATACATAATATTGCGTAGGTAGAGTTTCGCTTCACTCGCTTAATTATACCGCCTCCATACCCCATATAATTAGATTTACAGGGCTATTTTTTTTATACAAATTGATGGAAACAACATCACTTATAAAGGTTTCGGAAAAAATCTTGAAAAAACGGGTAAAGAGAGCGTATTTTTTAATTTAAAACCCATTCTGTGCTTTTTGATTTGATCATTTAACCATGTCTCTTTTCCGTTAATATTTTCACGTTACGAGCTAGATTTATACTTTGTTTAAGGAAAATAGGCATTTCTAATTCTTTTATTTCAATGTTATATTATCCCGCGTATAACCAAAAATGTCTTGAACTATGCTTTAAATCAATAAAGACCTTTAAATTTAGTTTATTAATAAAAAATAATTATTATAAAAGATAATGTGATTTGAACGATTTTAAGGCATTTTTTTATGATTAACGCCTGATATCAAATTATTATTAACAAACACCCCTTTTTTCAAGGATTTATAATAATAGATTGGGTGTGAAATAAAGCATGAAGGTAATTACGATCCATTACCAGTCACATGATCCATTACCAGTCCCTGAACAGGATCTAGATTAAGTGGAAAAGTTATCCATTTGAAAAATAAATATTTAAATGAAAAAAAGGATATTTATGGATTTTAATTCTAATCTGAATCATTATTAGGATCTTCTTGTTCGCCCATTTTTATGCGGTTAATATTTTCAGATATCTTTAAGAGAAAGTCAGTTAGTTCATCGATTTTCATGGCTACTACTGTTTCCGTGATCTCTTCTATTTCCGGATCATTACTGGTATCATAGACTTTCAGGGTGCTTTCACCATAATTTTCCATATTAAACCTTTTTATTTTCTCCAGTGCTAATTGAAGGTCTTCATATGCTTTCAATTCCCCTAATATGTTGTTCCTTTCACTGACCAGTTTATCTAAAGTCACTAGAAATCTCCCCTCAATTTTTTCCTCACAAGACCCACCATAAATTAACCTTAGAACTTTAAGTTCTTTCATTATTAATTTGATGGGTTGTTATTAAAAACTTATCTCTTATTAAATGTTTTAAATGTTTTTATCATTCAAGTATTAAGATTTCAGTGAGAACAATTTTTAAAACCTTATCTATCCCCAATACATGCCCTAACGTGGTTAGCATTATTTTTTTAAAATTTTATCCATGGAAGCCTGGATAGATTTTAACCAAGGTTTCACTGTGCGGGTAACTTGATGATTATCATCATTTTCAAATGTTTCTGCCGTTTTCTGGTTGTTTACAAAGTCATTTAACCAGTCAGCCAGTTCATATTTTGGTAAATTTTCAAAGAATACCCAGGCATATCCTTCGTGTTCCCTGCTGAGATTTAATTCTCCTTCAACTATCTTACCGGACATGATAATGTGCACTGCCCTAATAAGGTGCAAGTTTTGTTCCGACACACCAACAACATGTTCCAGGGAGATTTTAAGTTGGGTTTCCTCGTAAACTTCCCGGATAAGGGCCTGGTCAAAGGATTCACCCTGATCAACCTTCCCACCAGGAAGCTCCCATTTACCAGGGTTGGTTTTTGAATCAGTGGATCTTTTTAGAATTAGAATTTTACCATCATCATTAGTTAAAAAAACACGCACAGAAAGGCCGAATACATAATCGATCATGGTGAATCTCCCTTAATCATCAAAGTCAAAATTTACATTTTTTATAATTTCCTAGATTAGTTTATTTTTCCTATTAATCATTATTCCCTTAAAAATTATTGTAAAATAACCTAGACTAGATTGTAAAATAACCTAGACTAGTAATGAATAACATAGACCATTTTTGGTATGGATATAATTAATCTGATGTTTAAATAGGAAATGATTTAAATGGGAAATAAAGTTGATAAAAGATCACATATCCTTTTAAAAAAAAAATAGGTTGAGGTTGGAGATTTTATCTCCAGCCTTAGTTTAAACCTTTATATTAGGCTCCTACTGTATCACAGTCATTCCAGGTTTACTGCTCTGGGCGTAGTATCGGTTTGAGTATCCATTGGCTTTGTAGTCATAGTCCACCCATGCACCGTTCTGGTATACCTGAACGGACCGGTGGTTGTTAACATAGCTGTTGGCGTACTGTACGATTCTTGCTTGCTGACCGGATGAGCTTAGTTCACCATAGAGTGCGTAACTGTTATCCCAGCAGTCACCTGTTCCTTTTCCACTGGTCCAACCACTACTGGTGGATCGGTAAGAGTTAGAGTAGGATTTGCTGGTTCCGTATGCAGCTTTAGCAGATGTTGAACTACCATTTTTTGTTGAAGTACCAGATTTACTGTAAGTACCTGTTGAGGTACCTTTAGATGTGTCAATGTTTCCATTGACCAGGTCTTTCATGCTCTGACGGGAAATGTTTCCCACAATTCCGTCATCTTTTATTCCAACGTACTGCTGGAATGCTTTTACTGCCTGTTCAGTGTGGTTACCAAATTCACCATCGATTTTACCCTTGTAAAATCCCTGGGTTTGTAACCAGGTTTGTAGTTCGGTGACTTTGTCTCCAGTCATTCCCAGTTGTAAGTCTTGGTCTGCGCTTGCGTTAGTCACGACCGTGTTTTCAGTATTTGAACTTTCCGCGGCTCCCACAGCAGGGATTACCATGAAAAGTGCACACAATGCAACCACTATTGCTTGTGTGAATTTTCGCCTAATTTTATCGCCTCCGTGTCCTAAATCTTAAAATAAATGATGTAGGACTTTTTTTAACACCAACAGTTCATTGACCATGTTATATAAAGGTTTCGGTTTATTTTGTTTTTTAAGGCCATCTTTAAGCTTATTTTTTTAAATAAAGCGCTTTGAGAGGTTTTCTTTAGAGCGTTAATTGGAATAGACCAAAGAAGGTTTAAATTCCCAAAAAGTCATCAAATCATGTCCAAATTCAAAAAATAATACACGATCAGGACAATTATTATTGGAGCTCACCAATTAATATATTTATTGACCTGAACTAGCGGGGTTAGAATAATTTATTAATACCATAATGGAGCTAAATTTGAATTTAAAGATTATTTTAGCTTTATTTTAAAATTAAGTAGATTAGAATGTTCAATCAATTTAACTGTATTTTTCAACTTTTTTGGGATAGGATACTCCTGGAAATCCCTGAAATATTCTCGGAAATTTAAGGGTGTATACTATGGAAATTTAAGGAGATATACTTGGAAATTTTTGTATACTGATACAACAACCATTAAAAACCAATTTGTGTATCAGTACAACAGATATCTTTTATACTTAAATAATGGCTTTTTACGTGGATTAATATTATTTAACGTTAATATCCACAACCATCACTCCAATGTACTTTGTGATAATAATCACAATTAAGGTTAGAATGCTTATATTGGTGTGAAAATACATAAACGAATGGCATAAACTGGGAAAAAAATAGTGCACCATTAGTTAGGAGTGTAAAAATGGAAAAAAGTATCAATAATGAAAAATCTGAGGGTTCCCATCTTATTGATATTTATAGGAATGAAAAATATCGAAATTTTGTCCAGAAAATGTACGATAGTGGCAATGAACAGATGTTCGCCCCAGTTTACTCAGGAATTCCCACTTTCTGGAGAACTAAATCATGCCAGTATTTCACGGAAATTGACATCGCCCTGGCTGGATACCCAGTTGACCTGGCATCAGGAGTACCAGGGGCACGTATGGGGCCCCGGGCCATAAGGGATAAATCCAGCTACACCGGGGGATACATGAACCATTACAATGGAATCATACCCTTTGATATCTGTAAAGTTGCTGATGTAGGAGATGTCCATTTAAACAATTCTTATTCCATTGAAGAGATCCATAGAGATACTGAAGATTTTTATAAAGAGATATGGAATGATGGTGCCCACCCTATTACTGCTGGTGGGGATCACTCTGGAACCTACCCCATACTGAAGGCCATTGGGGAAGATAAACCAGTAGGCCTGGTACATTTCGATGCTCACTGTGACACTGCACGGGCCATTAATGGTGGCAAAAATTCCAGTGGAAGTATCCTTTATCACGCTGTTGACGATGGAGTTCTGGATCCCCGGAGAACAGTTCAGATAGGTATTCGAGGTTCTATGGAACCCTTATGGGACTTTTCATATGAAAGTGGTATGCGCGTATTGCACATTGAAGAATTTCACCAGATGGGTGTTTTAAAGGTTATAGAGGAAGTTAAGAAAGTTATTGGCAAGGGTCCCACCTACATTACCATCGATATTGACGCCCTGGACCCGGCCTATGCACCGGCTACTGAGGTTCCCACCCCGGGAGGTTTAACCACCTATGAGATGCAGCAAATAATCCGTGGACTTCAGGGCGCAAACCTGGTTGGTGGTGATGTTATGGAACTATCTCCCCCTCTAGATGGTGCAAATGGCGTGACCGCAATCACTTGTGCATTTATGATGTTCGAAATTCTGTGCGTTGTTGCTGATTCAGTTGCCTCTAAACGTAACAATACCCCTGGTTGTTAATTCTAATGGAAAAATAGGGGATTTGAAATATTTTATAAGAATATAATAACATTTAGGGTAACCAAGAATTTTATGCAATGAAAGTAGTGTGAAAACTTTACCCCACATGAAAAAAATTGGTTATTGGAAGACAAAATTTCACTCCCCCATGAAAAACTTTATATACATTGGTTCGCATAATACCATACGTTCGAGAATACACGAACCAAAAATTCTATGATTCAGACAAGTAAAGAAAATGTGGGATAAGCCGATTATGAAAATTATCAACATTTCCATTCTCGGATAAAATTCAAAAAAATCAATAGCAGCAAGATTAGGGAGGAGTTAAATGAAATCAGAAGATCTTAACAAGGAATGCCCAGTATGCGGTTGTAAAGATAAGACTGTTTCCCAGAGAAACAAGAAAACTTCAGTTGACACTTGCTACATCCCCCATATCCCAGATGGGAATGTGGGAGTAATAATTTGCAGTGAATGCGGCCATGTATTTGAATACTGCAAAGAAAGGAAGTTAAAACAAGAAGTAAAGAAAATTCAACTTTAAAATTTTATTTTATTACCTACTTAGAAACCTCACTAGTTTTCAAAAAAACCAAACTAAGTTGTTCCCAAAAAATCTTAAATTCACATCACTTTAAAATTATTTTTTCACATAAATTAAATCTAACCACCAATTTTTTTTTAACTAGGTTACATCAATTTCTCAAAAAGAAACCATCAATGTCTAATATCCTATTTTGGATTCTAATTTTGTTTAATGGAATAAAATGTAAAAAAATTAGATGTTTGTTTGGGATTTAGAGTTACAATATGATCTATGAATTAGATTGTTTCCTGACCGGAATTTATTCATAAAGTTTATATTGTAAGCACATCACAACATTGATCAGTACAAGAAATATAGGCGGGTGGATTATGGCTAGCAATGAAGTTATCTATGATTGTTTAGATGACAAGTTAGAGAGGTCCTTTGATTATTTAATTGAAGAAAAATTAAATGAATGCAAATCCAAATGTCAATAACCAGTTTTAATTGGATAAAAAAACTTTCAAGTAAAGTAAGATTTCAAAAAAATATGCTTAAATACTATTTCCCAATATTACTAATCCCAGTTATCTTAAACTATTAAAAAATTAATTTTCGTTCATTTTCATAATTTAGTTTTTAGAGTGTCTATATTGTTAGATATTTCCATTCTAACCCCCTAATGAAGAATACACCTTAAAGAATACTTTTTTTAAATTCTTTGCCCAATTCTTTCCCTATTAAAAATCTTATCTAATTAATTTTTTTATTAATATTTCTAATTAATTTAAGGCTTGATAACGCCATAAAGAATATATGAATGCTATTATTATTACAATCAGGATTAAAAACAATGCCCAATTTATACGGGCTGTTTTTCGCCTGTCGTCATCCGCTGCTTTTTGGTAGTTCTCTAATTCCCGATCAATATCATCAATAGCCACTAATACTCCCCCTTAGCTTCTTGCAAGCTGAGTCTTCGTAAATATTTAATTTAACCCTTCATTTTTTGTAATAATCCTTTAACTTTAGCATCTAAATTATCCGCATGGTGCAAGGCCACTGCTTCTGGTATTTTAGGATCAACCGGGGATCCCCAACCATTACGAACTTCACCATGATGGCTTAGTATCAAGTGCAAGAGTTGCATTTGCAAGTTATCAGGCATATCCATATCCATTGAATTGATTTTCTCCTTTACCATATCCGCAGATATGAAAAGATGATCCAACATTTTTCCTTCATTGGAAATATCAATACTAATAAGATCATAATCATAGGCCTTTAATTTCCCCACATCATGCAGGATCGCTCCAGTGTAGAGCAGATCCTTATCCAATTGAGGGAATATTTGACAGGCGGTTTTACAGATCTCCAATACTTCCACGGTGTGTTCCAGTAATCCCCCCTGGTAATTATGATGGTGTATTTTCGCAGAAGGGGCAGTGGAGAATTCTTGAGTAAATCCCGGGTCACAGAAGAAGGCCTGTAGAAGATCTTTTAAGTAAAGATTTTCCATACCCTCAATAGTAGTTTTAATCTCCCGGATGAGTTCTTCAGGGTCTTTATTACAGGTTCTAATAAAATCATCAAGGTGGTACTCCTCTTCATCCAGGGCCTGGAAACTGTCGATTTTAATGCTGAAGTTCTGGGAATTACGAGGAAACTCATCAACATTACCAGCTACCTGGTAGATACTTTTCTGGTTAATATCTTCAAAGATCTCCTGAGCATCTCTATTGGGAAACATACGAGCGGTTATTTCACCAGTTTTATCCGTTAAACTGAATTCAAGGTAATCTTTACCATTTCTAGCTGTTTTAATGGTTGCACTGGCTATGACAAAGGAAGTGTTGATCCTTCTGACGGTGTTTAAATTTTCAATGAAATCATCTTCTTTTTTTAACATGAAATCTCCCCGAGTAACGAACTCATCTAGAGTTAATGTATGATTATCAGATTATTGTAGGAATGATAATATGATTATTAGTAAGAATGATAATAGAATATATTTTAAAGTATTTTATCTTTAATGGTTATTTTTATTTACCCTTTTGGATCAGGGCGTATACAAAAGAGTTGTTAATCCGCTAATTTCCCCTCTTAACGAATTGAAAAAAAGTATTTACCGATTTAAGAGGTTTAATATATAACAAAAAGTTTTTAATAAAATTTTCTACTAAAAAAATTAATGATAATAATTGGTTAAAGATTCAATTGGTTAAAGATTTTCTAATAATTACATCAAAAAAAAGGATAATATAAAAGAAAATAAGGTTAAAAAGAAATAATGGTAATTCTATTTAAATAAAAATTAAGAAAACGGGCTCTAGTGAATAATTATATAATTAGACAGGAAAGAGAGGGTTTTAACCAGATAATTTTTAAAATAAGGGGTGTTTATTTGACCAGTATTGACTTTTTTGGTGGTGTGGATGAAATTGGGGGTAATAAAATCCGGGTTAATGGTAAACAGACCTCTTTCTTCCTTGATTTTGGGATGGGATTTTCACATGCCAATGATTATTTGTCCGAGTTCCTGCAACCACGAAAAGCCAATGGTATATGTGACTTTATAAAACTGGGTCTGTTACCTTATATAGATGGCATATACCGGGAGGATTACCTACGCCACGTGGGTCTTCCTTACCCGGATGAACCTTCAGTCGATGGGGTTTTAATCAGCCACTCCCACGTGGATCACGTGGCTTATGTCCATCACCTGCGGGAGGACATACCAATTTATCTATCCCAAGAATCTTACCTGATTTTAAAAGCCCTGGAAGATACTGGGGCCGCATCATTCTCGGAGTATCTTCATTTGAAGAAATCCTTTTATCTGGAACCTAAAAAGCGAGGGGAGGGTTACATGCGTTCTCGAGCTAATATTGTTGATCGAGACCTTAAGATTGTTAAACCTTACCAGAATTTTGAGATTGGTGACTTTAACCTAAAATCAGCTCCAGTTGACCATTCATTACCTGGAGCCACGGCATTTATCGGGGAAAATGAAGATGAAACCATTGTATACACTGGTGATCTTCGTTTCCATGGGCGGCATCCTGAACTCACCCATAAATTCATTAAAGAAGCCCGGAAGGCCAAACCCACCATTATGATCAGTGAAGGAACACGTATTGATAAAGATGATAATGTCAGTGAAGTTGAGATTGAACAACATGCTGTTGATACTGTAAGCAGGTGTAAAGGCCTGGTAGTGGTTAATTATCCAGTAAGGGATTTGGATCGGCTTTTAACCTTTTATAAAGTAGCTAAGGATACAGGAAGGGAGCTGGTGGTGAGTCTTAAACAAGCCTATATTTTGAAACTTTTTAATGAAAACAGTTACGAATACCCTGATTTAGCTGATGTTATGATTTATAAACCCCGTAAAGGTTGGGGTCTTTTGGGTAATGATAGTTTCGCATGTGTGGAGGATGAATGGTTATGTGCCAGTGATATTGCCTCTGACCAGTGCCTCCGGGACTACAAAAAATGGGAAAGGGAATTACTGGAAAATGACAATGTCTTGACCTATCAGGACCTCCAGGAAGATCCCCAGGATTATGTTTTCCGTTGTGACTTTTTCGAGTTAAAAGAATTAATTGATATAAAACCAGCCAATGGTGTGTATATCAAGTCCAGTACTGAACCATTTGATGAACAGATGGAAATAAATGAAAGGAAGGTTCAAAATTGGTTGAAGTTATTCAATTTACCTCTTTTAAATGAAGGCTTCCATGCATCTGGGCATGCCAATGGTGGGGAGATCCTGGACATGATACGCAAGATAAATCCAGATAAGTTATATCCAGTTCACACCACCCATAAAGACAAATTCCTGGAACTACAGAAGGATGGGATTAAAGTTATCTATCCAGAATTAAGTGAATAAAACATTGAAAAAAAAGTTTTACGCCCCCTGAAAAACTTTTGAACATAATGTAGATTTACTGGTGTAAATCATTTATAGTAAATAATTTATTTTATCAATGTCGACGCATATCCATTGTCTTTCCTATTTTTTAACAACCCCTCAATTAATTGTAACCCATTGTGAGAAGAACACCCAATATTAAGGATGCTGCAAACAAAAAAATAAATCCAATTAAAGGTTTATCTGCGTTTTTAATCCCTAAAAACTGTATGAAATAATCGCCATCAATAACATCATTTTCCCGGGCATCTTTGATCCCACTTTTTGGAGTTGAATCTCGGGTTATACTCCTTTCAGGGGCAGACGAGGTGAGTAATGAGGAATTATATTTTGGAGAATTAGAATCCATAGGATTAGGATTTTTAAGATTATTATTTACAAGAGTATCTGAAGTATTAGACCTTCCAGTACTAGACCTTACAGAATTAGAATTTACACTATTAGACCTTGCAGAACTAGACCTTGCAGAACTAGGGCGTGTAATAGATTTTTTAGATTGACCAGTTTTTCCTGCAGATTTTTCAGAAATTCCAGGTTTTGAAGTATTACCTGGTTCGGGGATAGTTTTTGGTTTAGAAAATGGTCTAGAAAATAGATTTCTAGTTTTTGGTTTAGAAGCAGAACTCCCAGCACTAACCCCCGGAACATCGATTACATTAGATATTCCATTTTTTTCATTAACGGCCTTTGTATTGTCAGAGAGAACATTTCTATCATGGTTATCCTTAGAATATCCATTATTTACTGGATTACTTTTAGATTCAAACTGGCTTGGGTTGGAAACAGTCAAATTATCTGAATTCTTTTCAATTGGAACTTTATCAAATGGAACAGCCCCCATATCCCTCACAGAGGTTGGTTGATTCTCTTTAAAAACATTTTTGGATTTTTTCGAGATTTTTAATGTTTTTCCATCTTTATGTATGCTCTGGTTAATGGGTAGTTTTTCATCATTTTCTGTTGAAACTTCTTTGTTATATTCTTCCCGATAATAAGCTCGGTTTTGGGATTTTAATCCTCGCTTTTTGGATTCTATGTGGAAAATTGCATTTTCAGCGTAGGTTTTCAAAATACCCTTTTCTTCTGTTTTAACTTTATCCAGGGGTTCCAATGCCCTTTCATCACCAATACTTCTCAGGGCTTTAACTGCTTCCAGTTTAACCCCCGGATCATCGTAACTTAATGCATCGATAATGCCATTAACATCTTTAATAAGTTTTAATTTTCCTATGTCTGGTTTTTTATCTTTGGAGTTTATTTTCCGGTAATAATTCCTATTCTTTACCCCTTGACTATCAGATCCTTTAAATGAGGGGAAACTGATGGATTCTGATTTTTGTTTTAGTTGATAAGTCTCATCTTCAAAATCATTACGAGAAGCCTCATCTTCAAAACCATCATTTTCCTCATTATTAAAACCGTGTTCGAAATCATCGAGTTCGGTTTCAATGAATTTATCATTTACATTCAGTGAAATATCTTTATCCGGCCCATTATTTTCCTTTAAATAACCATCAATATCATCAATGTAGGTTAATGAACCATAACATTCACAAGAGACAAAATCTTCCTTTGATTCGCCTTTTTCAAGTTTATAATAACCGCCACATTCCTGGCATATTAAATATCCCATTTTAGAAACACCTGTATTATATATAAAAATTTTAGAATATTTTAAAATGATATTTTTTCCATCCATATTAACTGTTTTTAAAGGACATATCTTTTCAGGTATTTTTACTACACCACCAAAGGTTACTACCAATCAACGTATGTTAAAATCAAATATGGTTAATTTAACTTAGCCTAACCCTGAAAAAATATTTTATATTACTGTTCATCCAAAATAAACAGTTAATATGGATTTTCTAAAAATAAGTTCATCGTCCTATAAAGATTTGGGGGAATTATTATTCATAGATCTACTTCAATTCAGTTAGGGTATTTTTTACATCCTTCTTCAATTCCCTTCATCATTTTGGATTTCAAATCTTCATAATTGGTTATAGCCCCTGGACCAATGTGTAATATGATGTCCCCTGGTTTAGAATTTTTAATCGCATATTCCCCGGCGGTAATCATGTCTTCTGTTGCTATTTTAAGAGCTTTGGAATCTTTAGCCCCTTCTAATACTTCCTGGGCTGATTTCATGTCCAGGATACCGGTGGTCTCATTGTATCCACTGGCTATGATCACCTGAGCATACTCTCCCAGTATTTTCCCAATTTCAAGCTTGTCCCGGGGATTGGTACTGTCAGGATTATCCATTAAAATCACTAGGTCTGATTCGTCCTGTGAAAATTGTTTTAAAGTAGATATGATACCTTCTGGTACAAATGCAGCGTCAAAGTGTATTTCTCGACCAGAATAATCCCCTATATATTCTAAGTGTCCAGGAATTCCTTTGAATTTGTTTAAACCATCTTTTATGGATTCCTCTTTCAGACCATATGCTAATGCAACAGATGCTGCGGCAACCGCGTTTTCAAAGTAGTATCCCCTAAGATTGAACTTTGTTTCAAATTCTCCTTCCCTGCCCTTGATTTTATATTTGATTCCGATGTTTCCGTTTTTAAGATAACCAGAAATATCACAGCTACCTTCTTGTGAGCAGTAATATATGGTTTTGTACTGTTGGAGGATGTCCCTGCACCGTGAACTGGATACCAGTATCTCACTGGATCCAGTGATCATGAGCTTCCGTTTGGTGTATTTTTCCAGTGATCCTTCAAATTCCGATAAATGATCAGAATAGATATTGGTTATTAAACCCACCTTTAACCTTAACTCCGAGAGAAGTCTGATCGTGCCGTGGGGTAATTCCAAGACTGCAATATCGCTTTTAAGATGGTCTCCCCTAATGATTCCATCTACAATAACTTCACTTAATAGATTACCAGAAAGGGAAGAGCAGGTCCATACAGTGTAACCTGCATTTTCAAAGATTTCAGAAATGATATGGGTGGTGCTGGTCTTTCCCAGGGTCCCGGTTACACCTATTACATCAATATTAATGGCTTTATCTATAATTTGAGATATATCTTGATTAATAAGTAATTTTAATTCGTTGTCTATCAGATAATGTCTGATTGGGGAATCTTTAGGTATATTTGGGGAAATATATACTGCATCCACATCCTCAATATTAATGGGGTCATCCCAGCCCAACTGGAGATTAACTCCTTCCCCCGCCATTTTCCGGAGGGTTTTTTGCACGTTCTCGGGGAATTCCTCCATTTCTTTTTCATCAGTTATTTGAACCTGGTGACCTGCATAATTTAAAATCCTGGCTGCTGGTCGCCCAGCATTACCTGCACCTATTACAACACACTTCATGTTAAATTCTCCACAGTTAAATTACCATTCCCGATAAATAAACTTTAAGCATTCTAAATTAAAAATTATACTATTAACTGTTCTGGAAGGGATGATATTCCATTTACCATCCTATTCATTTTTTGAATCAAATATCATCGAAGACAATATTATATCAATATTTGTAACATATTAACCTTTTCCAACCATTAATATCTTTAAAGTAGTATATTAAGGTCTCTTTTTTAATAGTACACACAAAACATGATTGTTTTTGGTTAACACTTTTACAAATGTTTTTAAACTAAATCGAAATAATGACAAGCTTGTTTTTAATATATGAATATATTCATGGACTATAATAAATTATTTTCAGGTTATAATAATTTTTATTAACCTTATAATAAATTATTGGCCAATGCCAGATCTAAAAAAAGGATAAATAGAGGCAAGTTTAAACAAGTTATAGGAAATGTAATTGAATAAATGAATAAATTGAAAAAGTAGTTACTTTTGTTAAATTAGTTTAGTGCTGAAAAATAATTATAAAAAAAACATATCTAAATTTAGGAGTGTTTTGAAATGGCAGTTAAAATCAATGAAAACTACCTGTTAATTAAAAGCAATTATATCTTCGCTGAAATCGACGAACGAGTTGAAAAATATCAAAATGACAATCCAGAAGCCAATATAATACGTATGGGCATTGGAGATGTAACCCGGCCTTTACCACAGGCAGTTATTGAAAAGTTCACTGAAGCAGTGAAAGAAATGGGAGAAGCTGAAACATTCCAGGGTTATGGCCCCTATCGGGGATACGACTTTTTAATTGATGAAATTATAAAGAATGATTTCAATTCTCTGGGCATTGAATTATCCAATGAGGAGGTTTTCGTCAGTGATGGGGCCAAATGTGATACCGGGAATATTCAGGAAATATTCGGTGTATCCAGTACCGTGGCTGTTACTGACCCTGTTTATCCAGTTTACGTGGAAAGTAATGTTATGGCTGGTAGAATCGGACCCATGGGGGACGATGGACGTTATAAGAAACTAGTTTACCTTCCCTGCACTGAAGAAAATGGTTTTGTACCGGAGATCCCTAAAATACCTGTTGATCTGATTTACCTGTGTTACCCTAATAATCCCACTGGCACGGTCCTAACCAAAGAACAGCTAGCAAAGTGGGTGGAATATGCTCGGGAGAATAATTCTATTATATTATTTGATGCTGCTTACGAAGCTTACATAACAGATGATGCCATCCCCCGCAGTATATATGAAATTGACGGTGCCCGTGAAGTTGCCATTGAATTCCGAAGTTTCTCAAAAAATGCTGGTTTCACTGGTACCCGATGTGCCTATACTGTGGTTCCTAAAGAATTAATGGGTTATGACAGTGAAGGGAACCCTCATTCAATTAACAATCTCTGGTATCGCCGACAGACCAGCAAGTTCAATGGTGTTTCCTACCCTATACAGATGGCAGCCAGCGCAGTTTACTCCGCCAAAGGGCAAAAAGAAATCAGAGAATCTGTTGATTATTACATGAATAATGCTTCCATTATAAGGAAAAGCTTGAAGGATCTTGGTTTAAGTATATATGGAGGGGTTAACTCTCCCTACATCTGGATTAAAACCCCTGAGGGTATGGATTCATGGCAATTCTTTGATTTCCTATTGGGAGAAGCACACATAGTAGGAACCCCTGGTGTGGGATTCGGACCTAGTGGTGAGGGTTACCTCAGGTTAACCGCCTTCAACACCCTGGAAAATACCAAAATAGCCATGGAAAGAATATCAAAACTTTCCCTGTGAATAAGGGAAAAAATTCTTTCTTATTCATTTTTTATTAACCTAAAATCCTATTTTTTTGAATGATTAAAAAATTTAATGATTAAACCCTTACAAACACCTTAAATCACCTGAAAGATGGATGATGAAATCGGAAATCTTATTTTAAGAAATTTATGGTAATGGATCCTTATTCAAATTGGATATAGAATAAAAAAAGGAAATTAGAATTAAAAAAATGAATAATAATGGAAAAAATTTAATATTTTTTCAAGTCCTTATAAAAGTTCCATATATTCCTTTAAAGCGTCTTTATAACTTCTGATCGCAGGTAATCCTTCCATTTTCCAGTTGTAGTTTTCAAGAACTGAATACAGTGGACGGGGAGCAGGACTGCCGAATTCTTCAGTGGTCACTGGTTTTAAATCGATGTCAATCCCGGCATTTTCAAAGATCTGCTGGGCGTATTCATACCAGGAGCATTGTTCACTGTTGGTTACATGGTAAATGCCATAGGCAGGTTTTTTTATGAGCTGGTTTATGGCTTTAGCCAGATCCACGGTGTATGTGGGTGATCCTATCTGATCACTCACCACTGAAATGCTATCCATCTTCTGGGCTAAATTTAGCATGGTGGTTACAAAGTTAGGCCCATGGTATCCGTACAACCAGGCTGTTCGGACAATGTAGAATTTATCCAGAATATCACGTATGTATACTTCACCTTGATGTTTGGTTTGCCCGTAAACACTAAGCGGATTGGTTTGATCATATTCCCGGTAGGGTGTGCCTTTGGTTCCGTCGAAAACATAGTCGGTGCATATGTAGACCAGGGCACTATCTGCTCTCTGGCAGGCCACAGCCACATTACGGGTTCCCAGTGCATTTACCTGGTATGCCAAGTCAGCCCGGGTTTCACTGCCATCAACATCGGTAAAGGCTGCGGCGTGAACCACCACATCGGGGTTGATGTTTTTCACAGTTTCAATGGTTTTATCAATGTCAGTTATGTCCAGGGTGTGAATTGTGGTGGTGCTCACCTCATGTTCCTCAGATAAGATATCTTCCAGATCGTGACCTAACATTCCTTCTGCGCCTATAATCATTACTTTCATTTTATCAAACCTTTAAAAAACTGTTTTAACATGGAAAATAAACGATTTTTAATGTTTAATCCAAGTTAGGTAATCAATATTTTATTCTAAGATTGAATTCTATAAAACTTTTTATCCATTGTATAAATCTAATAAATAATTCCATAATTTAGGTAGAATATTCTGAATTGATACGTACATAGTCATAACTAAGATCACAGCCATAAGCCGTTGCATCATAGTTTCCAAGGGCCAGATTCACAATTATTTTTATTTCTTCCCGTTCCATTATACTTTCGGCAAGTTCTAACTCTTCAGTTCCTTCAAATCCAATGATCTTCCCTTTATCCACAATATCCACAAATCGATCACCCTCTTCCAGGCGGACGCTGATAGTATCTTCATCCATAGTAGCTCCGGAGTAGCCCACTGCGGCCACAATCCTTCCCCAGTTCGGGTCAGCTCCAAAAAGGGCCGTTTTAACCAGAGGTGATTTTACAATGGATCTAGCGGCAATTCTAGCTTCTTCAAGGGTTTTAGCACCTTTAACTTCCACTTCCATGTATTTTGTGGCCCCTTCTCCATCATGAGCCATCATCCTGGCCAGTTGTCCGCAGAGATAATCCAGTGCTTCCTGGAAGTTTTCATCAATATGTCCCTGCCCGGGTCTGGACATGAGAATTACAATGTCATTGGTACTTTCATCACCATCTACAACCACCATGTTGAAGGTTTTTTCCACTGATTTTTTTAATGCTTCTTCTAGTTCTGCAGGGGTGGCTTCAATATCTGTGGTTATAAAAGAAAGCATGGTGCCCATATTAGGGGCAATCATTCCCGAGCCCTTGGTAATACCACCAATACAGATAGTTTGACCATCCTTCAGGGTAGTTTGAACTGCATATTCTTTAGGGTAAGTGTCAGTAGTCATTATGGCTTCTGCAGCATTTCTGGATGATTCTGATGAGTTTTCCAATCTGCGCAGTGCATCGGTGATGAGCTTGCTAATGATGGGTAATGGTAACTGGCGACCTATAATTCCAGTGGATGCCACTGCAACATCTTCTGGGGGGATGTTAACACCTTCAGCTATCTGTGAGGCCATGAGCTTAGCGTGTTCAATTCCTTCTTTACCAGTGAAACAGTTGGCATTACCACTGTTGGCTACGATTGCTGAGAGTTTCCCATCTTTAACTGATTCTCGGGTGATGATAATGGGGGCGGCCTGAACTTTATTCTTGGTGAATACCGCCGCAGCACTGCTTTCAGGGTAATGGATAACTGCTACCCCATAATTATCTTCACAGGCTCCAGCTGCCTTCACACCCTCCACTGCACATATTCCGCCTTTAATCTTTTTCATACTCATTATCCCACCCACTTATCTGTCTAAAATATATATTTATGATAGTAATTCAATTAAATTTTAATTGGCGATTCCATTATGGATTGGAATTATAATTTTAATTCAATAATTCTAAGTTAATAGTTCATTAGACCAAGTTAATAGTTCATAAGATAACCTAGAATGACCTAGCCAAGAACCTATTAATCACTTAGATGTCAGGGAGTCTTATTGGTCTGATTGGTGGATGTCTGCGTATTGGTAGGGTTAGTTTTAGGTTCCTCGTAAACTTCTTCTGAAGTGGATGGGGTGGTTGGTGTTTGTACTGTTGTTTGGGTGTTGGTGGTGTTGGGGTTAGTGGTGTTTTTCACATTGTAAACTATCGGTAAATCACTGGGCGTGCTAATGTTTAAACCAGGATATTCAGTATTTTTTAGGTTAAAGCCTGTGAACATGCTGGCCCCGGTTCCGAATCCAAATGCGATTAATGATATCACCAGGGCGACTGCGGCTTTTCCCTTTAATTCTTCTCTCATTATAACCAAGCCTTCATTAAATCTTGAGTATGTAAAGGTTCATTCATATATTCTCTTATAAAATGATTTCTCTCAATTAATAGTGGTAATGGATTTTCATTAGGCAGTAAGTGCGTAGAGCATTGCCAGTACTATGGCTACCAGTCCAAACTCCCAGTATCCCACATTCCAACCGATAAGGGTGACCAGGAAGACAAAGACAAATATCAACACTACTCTACCAGTTTTCTCCTGTAAAAATTCTACAACCGCACGGCTGAATTCAGAGGGCACGTAATAAGCGTATATTCCATCTGCCAGGTCAAAGACCATCACTGGTGAGTTTTTCCAGATCTTTATATCATCTGCCATCTGGGCTCTTTCACCTGCTTCACGGCGACTTTTACCAATACCCACCCTAAGTCGGGCGCCATTGTTTAGGGCATGCCATGATGAGTCAATTCCGGCACGGAGTGCAGCGTCCTTGGTAGGTAAGTTGGCAATTAGGTCATCTCCACCTTCACGGTATCCTTCAATTTTACCTTTACAATCCTTTTCAATGAAATCTTTGATTTCATTCATGATCTCCACCAACCGGTCCCGGCCCTGTTCTTCAATGAACTGGGTGGAGTCAAATGCATCAATAAAGAGATAATTATCGTAAACCGCAGGGGTTCCTTCCAGTTTACTTATTTTACTGGAGAATACAATGGCAAATTCACCGCCTAGTTTGGTGAATCCCACTCCAGATGTTTTTCCAATTTGTTTGTTGAGGTTGATGGATCTTTCAATGGATGCCGCTCCAGTCATTCCCACTGCAGCACGGACATCTATCTCTGATTCCATTCCCATTTTTATGAGCTCAACACCCACACGGATTGCATCGTTCTTGGATAATAACCTTGACACTATCTCAGTATTACTTCTTTCTACGATAATACCGTTTTCTTTCTTGATGAACTGGACGAACTGGTCGATTATCCGCTTATTACCCCCGAAAACCTCCACATAGAGGTAACGGTCACTTCCCATAATGATGTTACTCAACAGGGCGTACTCATTAACATCGTTTTCAGCGGATTTGATTTCAACGAACCTGCGGTTTTCAGGTATGTTGCCCCGTCCAACCTCTTTTAAAAGGTTTTGAAAGATATTTTCAGTGGTTATATTCGCCCTTTCTATCTCCAGGAGCATGGTGCGGGTGTAATTGACCATCTCCACATATTCTGTTTCCTTCTCATTGGTGGGGTAATATTTCGTACCTATACTTAAAACCCGGTGTTTTAAGAGGAAACCGAACAACGTTCTCAACAGGTAATTGCCTGCCATCTACTTGTCTCCTCCCTTGTCCAGATTTATGTCATAGTGTCCAGGTTTCTCCATAAGCATACTCGGTTTTACTGATACTATGGGGAACTTCCAGGTCCCGAGTCGCGCCGCAACTGTGCTGGCAATGTTTCGGGAGTTTTTCTTAACAAAGGAGTAGTCGTGATCATTAATGGTGATGTTCACATCGAAGGGTGATTCCTCCAGTATTTCATCAGAATAGATTATATTCAATTCAAAGGTACCTGGTTTGGTGAACAGATCATTCCTTACCGCTACCAGTGGGGCGTGATCAAGTTTTAAACGATCCCCAACAGTGACTGCGATGTTCCCAGCGTTTCTCACAGCATCCCGATAATCGCGGGGGCTGACCAGTACAAATATGATGAAGTCACTGGTTTTCTCGGCATCCTCCACCATCTTCATCACTTTATCAAACAGGGGTATCTTCATGAACATTCCCTCAATTTTAGAGTCAATACCCTCATCACTGGTTTTGGATATGCGATCAATGGCTTCTTTAGCCACTGCAATACCTGAAAGTTTTTTATTTTTCTTCAATTTATACGAATCATAGCCTTTCTTCTCAAATTCTGAAAGGGTTTGGTTACAGATCTTTTGGAGGATGTTCTTGATCTTTTTAGGCTGAGCAGAACTTCCAATAACTATATTTTCACCTTTGAAGCTGTAGGGAATTCTCCGACTGTTAATATCCCGGAATTCATCGAAAAACTCCCGGAAGGCATCGTTGGATAATATTTTCGCATCTTCCTCTTCAGCCAGGTTAAGGATGTAGTGATCTGCGTTGGTGCCTGCAGGAACCTGGTGTACCTTTTCCTCATCAAGAAGCTGGTTGAATTCTTCTTTCTCATCGATTTCATGTCTAAGCGATGCATCTGCGATGAGAATAGGATGGTATCCTAATTTTTCCAGTGCTTCCACTGCTTTAAGCAATTTACTTAGGCTGGGTTTTCCATCCTTTTTTCCATAGTGAGCTATGTTGGATGCATCCACAATTACCTGCAATCAATCACCTACACCTGTTTTCATACTTTGCCAGAAGGCGAGTTTCACCATCGGCATTGTTCAAGAGGATATCTATATGTTCTTCATCTATATTAATGGTATTAAAGGAGGGTGTATCCTTCCCCCTTAATTTAAAGGATGAAACTGTTCCAGCTGTGGCGAAAACAGTTTCATGAACAATCCATGTATGGGGAACATGTTTATGACCGGATAAGACCAGATCAGCATGATTTTCAATTAAAGACATTAATATATCACCAGCATCACTTAAGACATTTCTTTCACGGCCTGTGCGGGGTACAGGGATAATATGATGATGTAAAGCAATGATTTTGAATAAACCTTGTTCAGATGCATTTTTCATCGCATCTTCCATGAAACTTTGCTGTGACCGGCCAACCTTACCATAATCCAGATCTGGTTCACTGCTATCCAGTCCAATAACCTTGAATCCATGATTTTTAACCTGGAGGGTGCCGTATCTTTCTTTAACAAGTTCTTCAAAGCAGCGGTTTCCCAGATGACGGGAATCATGATTTCCAGGCACCACCAGGAGTGGTGTTTTGAACTGTTCCAGATATTCAGCTGCCTGTTTCAACTCATTGTAATAGCCATTGTCTGATAAGTCACCAGTTACAATGGTGGCATCAGGCCCCATCTCATTTATGCGGTCAATGGCATCCTGGATCAATTCCTCACAGAAGGATATGGATCCCACATGCATGTCCGAGAGATGGGCGATGAGCGCCATTAACTTAACCTCATTATAGCCTCAGCCAGGTCACCACCAGTTTCTTCCAGGGTTTTCCTGGCCTCTTCAGGGGTAACTCCAGTCTGTGTGGCTACTAAATCAACATCATCATCAGGAATTATAAGTTCAGCTTCAATCTTCCTTTCTTTGGTTTTTCCAGATATCTGGTAGGTGTCCTGACCCATGAAGTTCATCAGGTTAACCTTGGGATTGGCGATTACCAGTTCTTTATTTTTAAATTTGATGACAACTTCAGTTACACCTTTAACATCTTTCATGTCCATGCCCATTTGTTTCATGGATCTCTGCATCTGCTTTAGTTGTTTGGGGTTCATGCCTGCGCCGGGTAACATTAAAAGCCTCCTTTTCTTGTTTTTACTGCTTGACCAGTGTTAAAATCAAGTATCTCCTTTCCGTTTAAGATTGACTTTCCAAAGGCCAGTAGTTGGTCTTGTTCATTCACTATCAATACTTCTTCCTTTGCATGGATATCTATATCACAATTTATAACGAATTTAGCAAATATACTTTTTCCTTCCCGGGCAAATGGTTCCGCATCCTCATTAACCACCACCCTGTTTTTGGGGTAGGGAAGGTTTCGGTGCAGTCGACGTGCACCCTCCCTGGCCAGGACATAAACACCATCACTGGCTCTTAAAGTAGCAATAAGTTCATCACCATCATATATATGACGTATTTTACCGGTTTTCCTACTTTTAACTATTTTTACCTCTTCGTTGAAAAGTCCTTCACCAGTACCAGCACCAAACTGGTAATCAGCAATCATTTTTATTCTTTTATGGTCATTAACTTCTATCTTTAATGGTTCTGGAAAACTGTAGTCTTCCAGGGAGAATATTTCATCAAGGCCAAATATTTCAGCCACCTCTTCACTGACAATGACCTGGCTAAAACCTTTTAGATAATCTTGAAGAACACCCTTAACCATTTTGATTGAATCTTCATCATAATCATCAGGAGATTCATTTTGTGCCAGGGGGTATACCTGATCCAGTTCCAGAGGGATTACACCAAAGGGTACATCAACTACCGTAACCTGCATATCTTCCTGTGGATTAAGAGCAACATCACCCATCCTGTAAAATTTCTGGGGAACCTCATAAAGACGTTCAGAGTAGGGTTTAGCACTGCGTGGGAGGAGTAAAACACTTTTAGAAGGTTTAATATTTTCCATCTTCTTTAGATGTCGGTATACCTCCGGACGGCGTAGTGATTCTGGTCCGGAGTAGAAGAATGCCGATTTTTTGTAGGGGGGATCGTATTTCTCCAGATCCTCAGAGTAGTTCTTGAGGCTGCGTAGTGCTTCCAGGAGGAATGGATGGGTTCGGCATCGCTGCTCAACCAGTTCCCATAGACTTCCCTCTACTATGGCCTGTCGGATAAGTCTAATCTCAGCAAAGCTCACTCTTAAGTTATGTATGGCCAGTAATTCTGATCTTTTCTCTTTTTCCATCTGCCGTAGTTCTTCTGGAGTGTAACTGGTGCACACCTCACAGGAACAGGGCATTTCATAGAGATTTTCAAGTTTTAAAGTTCCATGTGGCATTAAAAGCCGGTCATCTTCAGCATAGAGTATGTAAGCAGCTGAATCGAATAAGTCACAGCCCATGGCCACTGCCAGGGCGAAGATCATTGGGTGACCAGCACCCATAAGGTGGCGGGGTCGTGAATCAGGTAGATGGCTCACTGAGGACATCACCACTTCCACCAGTTCCTGGTAACGGTAGGATTCCATGAGAGGGACCACTGCCCCTATGGGGTGAACCTGGAAATCCATCTTGCCCAGTTTCTCTGCACACTCACTGCGCAGATCCGGGTAGGTGGAACCCTGTACCACTGAATTAAGCATCAGTTCCTCCCTGACCTCCAGTGCTTCCTCTGCCCTTTGTAGTGTTATTTCCAGTTCTCTTTCTGCACGTTCTCTTTTCACAGAAGGAGGGGTTGGTATGTCCAGGGAAGTTCCAATATCTGTCCCGATCTTTTCCTGGAATTCCACGATCTCCCTATTGGAGACTTGAACATCACCATACTCAGAAAGCTGGAATGACCCTGAATCTGTGACAATTGGTCCCGGGAAGTCTATTAATTTATGAACTCCCTCATTTAGAGCTTTCTCCCTTAAATCCTCATTTTTATAGATGAGGTAAGCGTTGGTGATCACCACCTCCGCTCCGTAATCAGAAACCGGGAGGGTTTGTTTTCCCGGATGTATGACTGGCATGAGTGCAGGGGTTTTTATATTCCCATGGGGTGTTTTAAGGGTTCCTACTCGGCCCCTGGCATCTTTATATTTGATTTCAAAGTTCAAATTTCTCACCTTTACAAATAAAACAACTGATTTAAATTAATTAACTTCAATCAATAATTAGCAATGTATCTTAAAGTTTTATAATCAATCTTTTAATCAGAATACTGTATTTAATAATTATTTAATTCTATCATTTTTAAATTTACCATCGGAAACTATTTCCAATCTTTTTTCCATGTCCTTGATCCTTGCCCGGGAGGTGGATGGTTTTCCAAGACCACAGTGACATATACAATATGAAAATTGAGGGCAGACCAGGAATCTTGATTTTGATGAATTCAAATCAGTGATACCAAATTTTTCCAGATGTTTTAGCACCCGTCTTTTTTGGCGTGAAACCCCACCATCACTGGCCAAGTATATGGGTGTTTTAACTGTTGAAGCCATTTTAGTGACTCCCCTTAGTGCCATTCTTTCTACTTGCCTGTTTTCAATTATTTTTTCAGCGGAAAGATTTAAATCAGGATCCCTATAGGGTATTCCAGCATCAGAAAGAGCGATCATTCGCTCATCATTATCCCCCAAAGATTTTGGAATTCTTTTTTGAGTGGGGGAAGCAATTGTTCCTCCACTTCTCCCCATGGCTGGTCCTTCACCAACCTCCAGACCAGCATCCAGTAGTGCCGATCTTACCGGGGCAGCTGAAGTGTAAGTTAAAATAATCCCATCTTCCTTAAGCAAGGTTCTGACACGGGATAAAAATTCTTTACTGTAAAGCTCAGGGGACCGGGATGGGCTGAAAGGGTCCAAGAAAACCGCATCATATCTCTGGTTTTCTGGTATTTTCATTATCATTTTCCGGGCATCTTCACAGTGCACACGTATATCCACATTACAGGGTATTTCCTTTTCCTCAGCAGGAAATATAAGTAACCCATGGTGGATAAGATAGTTTTCTATGGCTTTTTTTATTATCTGATGAGATTTGGAGGGGTTGGGTATTATTAAAGCTGCAGCAAGGGTTTCCCATGATATTTCAACTAAGTCAATCTCGAGAAATTCCAAGCCCTCAAACATCATGGATTCAGAATCCATGAGATTATCCATTGTTGCCCCTGCATTTAAACCCAGGCCACTGCAAATATCCAGAATTGCAATTGATTTATTTCCCCTGAGTCCTGCTGGTTCAGCGAATTTCAGGCGAGCCTCAGTAAGAGCACCATGGGTGGTGTGCATAGTTTCTGTAAGATCACCCCTCTTCTGTGACTTAAGGGTGTAGGTGCCATCATCAGTTTCCACCAGGAAATCCCTAATTCGATTAGCAGCCCATTGGCGTGCATTTTTATCACCTTGCTTCTCTTTTGAATACCATTCCCTGATTAAATGCATTACCTCCTCTTGGGGAGTTAAAGGAGTGTAAACAGTATTTTGTTGATTGTTCTGCATGGGGATTAATTCCTTAAATTTATTAAAATGGATATTTAACTTCAAAAAACGACTATTATAATAAATGAGGGCCTAATTTGAATCAGAGGGATGATAACTGGATAAACATTCAGGATATAAAAATGTAATTATACTTAAAACGTACTCTTAGATATCTTAAACCGCATTCTAAATATAATATACTGTCTTAATTACAACTACTTAAAACTGCGGATACCAGTTTTTAATATATTTACTACAATAATCAATTTAATTTCTAAAGCCATAGAATTAATTTAAATCAGCCCATATAAAAATTATTTAAATCAATCTTAATGAGATATTTCTTAATAATTAGCTAAAAATTATTTATCTAATTTAATTAATAGATTTAACTATTAACATTGTAATTATTTATTTAAATTAATTAATAGAATTACATTGACAATGTAAATTAAAAATAAGACTTGACTTGATTAAAAATTTGTGAAAATCTTTGATAATAATTTTTAGGAGATGTTGAATTGGTTAAGATCATTGGAATAGTGGGAAGTCCCCGAAGCAACAGTAACACTGAAATTCTGGTAAAGGAAGCTATTCAATCAGCGCAGGACGCTGGGGCAGAAACAGAACTTATAAGATTGGGCACTGCAGAGATTGAGCCTTGTGTTGCTTGTGATATATGCAAGGCAACTGGTGAATGTGCTATTTACGATGATATGGGGGAAATACTGACCAAAATAACCGAGTCACAGGGACTAATAATTGGCAGCCCTGTTTACTTTGGAAATGTGACTTCCCAACTTAAAATATTGATAGACCGTTCAAGACCCCTCCGTATGGATTTTAAACTTAGAGATAAGGTTGGGGGAGCCATAGCTACTGGTGGTTCCCGTAATGGCGGGCAAGAAACCACCATTGCAGCCATCCATGAATTTTTACTTATCCATGATGCCATCATTGTAGGGGATGGTGAACCAATGGCCCATTACGGTGGAACAGGAGTGGGAGACACTGCTGAAGATGAATTGGGATTACAAACTTCACGAAACTTAGGTAAAAGAGTGGCCGAACTGGCCATAAAAATAAATAAATAATTATTCCGGTGGTACAGAAAATGAATTAAAACCAGGCTAATTTAAATATCTGCCCCATAGAGTAGGATACATATAAATCTGCCTGATACTTGATTCAATGGGAAATGATTAATATTTAATAAAAATAAGTTAAAAAGTTATATTAAACTGTAATCTATGTCAAACTTTTAATAGGGAGAATTGGATTTGAAAAAACCTGAACCCCCTGGAAATTCGTGGAAAAAAGAAGGCGTATATGTTGTACTGCCTGCTTACAATGAAGAAAAAACCATTAGAGATGTTATCAGTGAATTAATCCATTTAGGGGTTAATCTAATTGTGGTTGATGATGGATCAACGGATAGTACCTACCAGGTCACCATGGATCTATTAAAAAATCATCCCTCCCAGATAAGTTTATACCGGCATCCCATTAACCGTGGTTTGGGAGCCACCCTGCGAACTGGTATAAAGGCAGCCTATTCCCAGGGAGCTGATATAATTGTGACCTTTGATGCTGATGGTCAGCACCATTCCCAGGATATTCCTCCCATTTGCCAGCCCATAAGCCGGGGAGAAGCAGATGTGGTAATTGGAAAGAGAAACTTCAGTGAAATGCCCTTCCGTAAGCAATTTGGAAACGTGGTAATGAATATCATCACCCTGATCTTTTATGGTAAGGATGTTGAAGATTCCCAGTCTGGCCTAAGGGCATTTAATCAGAAAGCTGCAGGGTTAATGGAACTCCACTCACGTGATTATGGTGTTTCATCTGAAATTATCGGGGAAGTCCGGCGGAAAAATCTGCGACTGGTTGAAGTACCCATAACCACCATATACACAGATTACTCCCTTTCCAAGGGAACCAACACCAAGGTAGGGTTAAAAATACTGGCCAGACTAATTAGAAATATATTCAAATAACTGACCAAGATTTAATGTTAAATCAGGGTTTAACTAATAAAGTATCAAACAGCAATATTATTAAATTCAATATAAAGTGTATTTAAATTCAAATATATTGTGTCAATAATTTAGAATTAAAAGAAAATAATGATTGGAGCGTGTGTCAATGATATTATACCAGTACATAGGACTGATAATCGGAATAATTGGCATAATTGTCACCTTTCTAAGATTTAAAGATGGGAAAATGTCCCTTAGCATGCTCCTGGTGTGGGGTGCCATATGGGTTCTCCTGATTATTTTCTCTGTCTATCCAGATACCACCTCCCTACTGGCCAGTGCCACGGGGATTGGCCGGGGACTGGACTTGATCCTGATAATCGGATTGATTGGTTGCTATTATTTTATTTTCAAAATATACAATATGATGGAGAATATTGAAGAAGAAATAACTCATCTGGTCCGGGAAATAGCACTGGAAAAGGGCAAATCCCAGGAGAAAAATGATGAGGCTCCACCGGAAGATACTAGCAGTGCCACTGAATAAACAGAACTCCCTTAGAAAGCTTTGATATGTAACTATCAATTACCAATCAAAGTTTATTGGTAGATGATGGTTATTTGGTAGATGATGGTTATTTGGTAGATGATGGTTATTTCTTGATGATTATTTCTGCCAATTACATTTTCTTGGACTTTTTTTTACCCATTTTCTTACAGTTTCATCCCAGTATGGATTCTTTTTAATTTCTTTACCGGTTTTTGAATTGTCTAGTAAGATTTTAAAGGTTTCTTTCGTTTTTCCGAGCCAGATACATGAATAGATCAATCGGAAAAGGGTGAAAAATACCTTATGAGGGTATCTAAACAATGCTTTAACCAGCACTGATAAGGAATAGTAACGTAACACAATAATGAGCCAGTTTTTACTCTGATGGTGCCATTTACCGATCATGGACTTATTTGTCAAGCCCCTGACTAGATCTCCTGATGTTATGGTCCCTGAAACACCCCTTTTATGGTAAACCAGTGATTTGCTGGCTAGATATGAATTATATCCCAGTATACGGATCCTCCAGGATAGATCCACATCTTCCAGTTCCACGAAGAAATCCTCATCAAATAATCCAGTTTTTCTTAAAACTTTAGATGGATACAGTGCAGCAGCAGCACAGGAACCAAATATTTCCATATTATCAATGGATTCATCCAGAAATCCCTGGCCATAATCCAGGGAAGTTCCCATACAGATATCCTCAGCACCCCACCAGTAGCACTCCTGGCCCAGTGAATCAATGTCTTTGCCATTATGGTTTAAAAGTACTGCCTGAACACTTCCCACAGAGTCATTAGCACGGGCTACCTTTAACATTTCATCAAGAAAATGTTCACTAACCTTGGTGTCATTGTTTAAAAGTAGAATGTAATCTGGATTAAGATGTCCAAGGGCAAAGTTCATCCCAATATTGTTTCCACCGGTAAAACCATGATTTTCATTATTTTTGATTAAGAACAAGTTCTTAACAAAAATAGAATCTTCACTAAAACTGTTCAGCATACCCGGTTTAAAATCTGAGTTAACATTGTTTTTAATGAGATTTTCAGTGGAATCTTGGATATGGTTATTTTTAGAATGAATGTTAACTTCCTTTATTTCATTTTCATTTAATTCAATAATTCCCCGGGAAATACTGGTGGAAAAATTCCTGATTTCAAGTATAGAATGATCATTTGATGCATTGTCTACTAAAACAACGTTATAAATGGAATAATTTATCTGGAAAATGGATTTTAAACATTCTAAGGTGTCTCTCCAGTTGTTCCAGTTTAAAATTACAATGGAAACTTTGGGTGAGTCCTGCTGATTTATAGTTTGGTTACTGTTCATCCCATCACAAATCTATTTTGAAAATCATTTTAGCTTCAGGGGGGTGTATATTTTATCAATTTTGACTTTATTTTCAAGTAGCATTACCAATTACAATGAAACTGATCCAAATGAAACTGATCCAAATGAAACTGATCCAATATTATGTGGATTTAATCTAATAATGATTAATTAGATTACTTCATTGAAACATTTTAGGAGTAGGCCTCAATGGCATGAATTAGATGATCCATCAATCTTTTTCCAGAATGTTTCAATGTCCAAAATTCTTTTATGTTTTTAAGGGAATTGTTGATTAATTTTTCACCTTTCTCACTATCATTTAAGAGTTTGGTGATTTCCCTTGAAAAGGCAAATTCATCCCTATCAGTGAGTATCCCTGTATGTCTATGGGTAACGCTTTCCCTTACACCACCTTCCTTCACTGCTACTACAGGGGTTCCGCAGCTCATGGCTTCCAATGGAACCAAACCAAAGGGTTCCAGATATGGTGCATAAACAACTAGACGGGCCTGGTTGTATAATTGAACCAGCTCATCATCACTGATGAGAATTAGTATCTTTAATTTAACTTTTAATTCGTTGGCCAGTTTTTCCAGATAATTTTTCCACTGTGGATTAGCCAAGTCACCTACTATAACCAGTTTTGGGCGTGTTTTTTCTTCAATCATCCCTAAGGATTTTATAATAAATTCAAATCCTTTTTCGGGTATGCATCGGCCTACTGATAGTACGAAGTTTTCCCGGGGAATGTCCAGTGGTTTGAATAGATCAGTGTCAACTCCCAGGTAAGAGACCATTGAATTGATACCATAACTTCTCAAAATAGATTCATGGGAGAAGTAAGAATTAACTAGGGTGTACTTAGAGTAACTGGCGAGTGCCTGGTCCATGTTAACCATACGGGACTTGTAAAATTTTAGACGAATACTTTCCCAGTCACGGGTGGTTTTCATACCAGCTTTCTCATATATATTCTGAGATATCTTGTTCTGGGAGAGGAGTGGTTGTTGACAGTAATAGACATGGGGTTTTTTAATATATTTCAGGAAAAAAGGAGCCATGGTATATTTATCCTGCTCACAAAGCACCACATCATAATCTTCCCGGTTTACCTCTTCTGCCATCTTTTTCTGAGTTTTTTCCAGGTCCCTGATTGAGATTTTGGTTGGGAAATATTTTAAGGCAGAATATAGAAACCCAACAGCGTTGTTTTTCACCGGGAATGTATTTACAGTGTTGGCCAAATCTTTTAAGGATAAATAATCTTCATCAGCAATGGAAGGAACGTATATATCCACCTGATGATCCCTGGATAGGAATTCAACATTGTTATACAATGCCCTTTTAGCCCCTCCCGAAGGCAAGTTATGAAAAACTGCTATTTTCATTGATATTCAACCTTTAAACCTAATATTAAATTATTTACTCTTTTACAATAATTAATATGATTATTTCGAGCGGATTTTCTTAACAACTCTCTTGAAAAATCCCCTGAAACCTATTTCTGGATAAATTTTTATGGCCAGATCCAGTAGCAGAAATGGTTTTTTTAAAGATTTCCAAAGGGTTTGGGGAATCCATCTTAAAAATTCAGATTGCAAGCCGTACCTTCGAACGTAGGGGTATAATCTATGGATATCAGTGATACTTAGTCTGGTATCATTAGTTTCTAGTATAGCCATTAAATAAGCATGTTTGCGTTGGTCAATAGTGAATTCGGGTGTTTGGGCACAGGGCTCCTCACACATGAAATCTCCGTCAACCCAAGAGGAATGGTTAATTAGATCAAAGACTTCTCCCTTTTCATCATACCATTCTCTGATCATGGTTCCTTTAAAGGGTGTTATCATATTCCAATATATATGGTCTGGTTTCAGTTTCTTAGCATATTCAATGGAAGTTTTAGTTTTTTCTAGGGAATCATCTTCCAGTCCAATGACAAAGCATAAGGCCAGGGGTAATTTATGATTTTTAATTAATTTTGCAGCCTTTTCAATATCATCTAGGGATTCGCCTTTGCGGACCTTTTTGAAAACTTCAGGATCTCCAGATTCAACACCAATTCCTATGGATGGACATTTAGCTTGCTTTAGCAGGGATAGGATCTCATCATCTAGACCATCAGCACGGGTATTGATTATGGTGAGGGGTAAATTGATATTACTATCAATATATAGTTTCAGAAAGTCCCTTACATGGTCTTTACGAAACATGGCATTATCATCATAGATTACAACCGAACCTAGGCTCTTGAATTTTTCTTTAACAATTTCTAACTCTTTCATACATCTTTCAACACTTTTAGGCCTCCATTTTCGGGTAGAAACCATTCTAACTGCACAGAAACTACAATTATATGGGCATCCCCTGCTGGTCAGGAGGGGGTAGATGAACATTTCATCATGGCCCACGAATGTGGTGAAATCAGGGAAGGGTAATTGTTCAGGATCAGGTGGTTCGGAGTGTATTATCTGACCCCAGGAATCGGTACTGGCATTTTCAACAACATCAACTATTGTGTTCTCAGCTTCACCAACCATGATATAATTAGCTTTATCCACCAGTTCCATTGAATATAAGGTAGCATGGGGGCCACCAAATATCACCGGCTTCTGGAAAGAGGATATTTGTTCCAATATAGTTTCTGCCTCCTTCATGGTGGCTGTGTAAAGGGTTAAACCGATTATATCTGGATTGAAATCTTCCAAAAATAGTTTAGGGTTGGGTGCATTGGGGTTAAATTGATAATCAACCACTAAAACTTCATGACCTCGGTCTTTTAAAACTGCCGATAACATGGCCAAGCCTATATGGGGCGATGTACTATCACATTTCTCCCGTTTGGCATTGAAAAACAATACTCTTTTGGATATATTATTCGCACTCACTTAAACACCACAAGTTATGAAAAAACTCTTTAATGATAAACATTTTTGAATAAGACTTCTTTTAATAAGACTTCTTTTGAATAACTAATAATTATTTTTCGGCTGGATATAATATTTTCAGGTGGATATTTAATTAATAAAAAACCTGCTCATACACATTCCAGGTTTCACTGGCAGTTTTCTCCCAGGTGAACATTGCAGCTCGTTTCAGGCTCTTATTGGTCATTTCAAACTTTAAATCTTCATTGGTTAATATTTGATACATTGAATCTGCAAAAGCATTGCAATCATCAGGATCCAGGGTAAATCCTGCATCCCCAATCACTTCCGGTAGGGAAGAGGTGTTTGATGTGATTACCGGGCAGCCACAGGCCATGGCCTCCAGTGGAGGTAATCCAAAACCCTCGTATAAAGAGGGGAATACAAATACATCGGCAGCATTATAAAATTTTAATAAATCCTCATCAGGCACATAACCCGGGAAAATAACAT